>Ga0209853_1000022_pt1 | contig 43401 bp, 49 predicted proteins | sample GWRWS1_30_40_FD_187224 | JGI IMG/M metagenome (GOLD analysis project Ga0209853, IMG submission 187224) | Riverbed sediment microbial communities from areas with vegetation nearby in Columbia River, Washington, USA - GW-RW S1_30_40 (SPAdes)... | ecosystem: Environmental > Aquatic > Freshwater >...
CCTGCTCCGAACACCGTGGCCAGACCGACCACGCTGGGAGCGTGTCAGGTGCGGTTGCAGCTGTCGATGTTGTTGCTGCCCAGGACCTGACGCATGAACTTCTGGGCGATGAAGTTCATCTCGTTCGTGGCCTTGGAGCAGCTGAACAGGCCGACACCGTTGCCGCCGTTCCGCTCGTGAGCGGCGCGCAGGCCCGCCGCGGCCCGGCCCAGGGCCTCGTCCCAGGTCGCCACGCGCAGCCCGCCGTTCTCGCGGACCATCGGCTCGGTGAGTCGGGTCCGGCCGTTCCTCATCGAGCTGGCCTCCTTCCGCCGACCTCGACCACGATTCTAAGCCCGCCGTTCAACAGGGAACGGGCCCGCGGGACCCGGCGCGCCTACAGGGCGATCCGCTCGGGATGGGTGTAGACGTTGAACCGGCCGTCACGGACGAAGCCCACCACGGTCACGCCCAGGCGCTCGGCGAGGTCAACAGCCAGGGACGATGGTGCCGAGACCGCGGCCACGACGGGGATCCCGGCCACCGCGGCCTTCTGCACGATCTCGAAGGAAACCCGGCCCGACACCAGCAGGATCCGCTCGGAAAGCGGCAAGCCGCCCGCGAGGAGCGCGTCCCCCACGATCTTGTCCACGGCGTTGTGCCGCCCCACGTCCTCCCGCAGCCCGAGCAGCTTCCCGCTCGGCGCGAACAGCCCGGCGGCGTGCAGCCCGCCCGTCTCCTCGAACACCCTCTGGCCATCGCGAAGCCCCGCGGGGAGCCCTTCGATCACGCCGCGAGAGACCTCTGGGCCGGGGGTGACCGCGCGGCACTGGACTTCCACGTGCTCGAGGGAGGCCTTCCCGCAGATCCCGCATGAGGACGTGGTGGTGAAGTTCCGCTTGAGCCGGTCGGCATCGAAGGGCCCGGTGAGGTTCACCGTCACCACGTTGTAATGCTGCTCGTCGTCCTCCAGGTCCTCGCAGTAGCTGACCTTCCGGACGTCGTCGCGCCCCCCGATCAGCCCCTCGGTGAACAGGAACCCCACGGCCAGCTCGAAGTCGGCGCCGGGGGTCCGCATCGTGACCGACACGGGGACGGGGGCCTGGCCGGGACCCTCCACCCGGATCTCCATGGGCTCCTCGGTGACCAGCCGGTCGGCGAGCTCGTGGGCGGCGCCGTCCCGAACGGCGAGCACCCGGGCCCTGGTCACGGTGCGGCGAAGCGGTATGGGTTGGACCACCAGCCCATTATGCTGGGTATCCTCACGGGGCCTTTGAATGGCGGGTCAGGAGGAGGGTCCGTCATCCCATGAAGAGCGGGCTCGAGATCGCGCAGCAGGCCGCGCTTCGCCCCATCACGGAGGTGGCAGCGGCGGCGGGGATCGAACCGGATGAGCTCGAGCCGTTCGGCCGGTTCCGGGGCAAGGTTGAGCTGTCGGTCCTGAACCGCCTGAAGGACCGCCCCGACGGGAAGCTCATCATCACCACGGCCATCACCCCCACCAAGGCGGGCGAGGGCAAGACCACCACGTCCATCTCGCTGGCGCAGGGACTGGGCAAGCTCGGGAAGAACGTCATGCTGTGCCTGCGCGAGCCGTCCATGGGCCCGGTGTTCGGCATCAAGGGCGGTGGCACGGGCGGCGGCTACGCGCAGGTCGTGCCCATGGAAGACATCAACCTCCACCTGAACGGTGACTTTCACGCCGTCACCGCCGCCCACAACCTGCTCGCATCGGCCCTGGACGCGTCGATCTACCACGGGAACCCGCTTCGCATCGACGCGGGCTCCATCACGTGGCCCCGCACGCTCGACGTGAATGCCCGCGAGCTCCGGTACACGGTGATCGGCCTGGGCGGCAAGGCTCACGGGTTCCCCCGCGAGAACCAGTTCGTCATCACCGCGGCCTCCGAGATCATGGCGGTCCTCGCGCTGGCCGAGGACCTGCGCGACCTCCGGGCCCGGCTGGGACGGATCGTCGTGGCCGACTCCGCGGACGGGAAGCCGGTAACGGCCGAGGACCTCAAGGTCGCAGGGGCCATGGCGGTGGTGATGAAGGATGCCCTCAAGCCGAACCTCGTGCAGACCCTGGAGGGCCAGCCGGTGCTGATCCACGCCGGGCCGTTCGGGAACATCGCGCACGCGAACAACTCGATCATCGCCGACCGGATCGCGCTGAAGCTCGCCGACCACGTCGTGACCGAGGGGGGGTTCGGGTCGGACCTAGGGTTCCAGAAGTTCTGTGACATCGTGTGCCGGCTCGGGGGGTTCGCGCCGTCGGCGGCCGTGCTGGTCACGACGGTTCGCGCGCTGAAGTCCCACGGGGGGATTCGGTTCGAGGATCTCGCCGCGGAGGACCTCGACGCGCTTCGCGCGGGGTCCGGGAACCTTGCCGCCCACATCGATGTGGTGAAGGCCTACGGGCTGCCGTGTGTGGTCTCGATCAACCGCTTCCCCACCGATACCCCGGCCGAGCTTGAGGTGATCGACGAGCTCGCCGCCAAGGCCGGCGCGGAGAAGGTCGTCCTGAACGACGGCTTCGCCCGGGGGGGCGACGGAGGCCTCGAGCTCGCGCAGGCAGTCGTGGAGGCCTGCGACAAGCCGAGCTCGTTCTCGCAGCTCTCGCCGCATGGGACGCGGATCAGGAACCAGATCGAGACCATCGCCAACCGGCTATACGGGGCCGACGGCGTGGACTACCAGCCGCAGGCCGGGAAGGACATCGCCCGGATGGAGGCCCTGGGGTTCGCGGAGTACCCGGTGTGCATGGCCAAGACCCACCTGTCCCTCACGCACGACCCCGCGATGCTGAACCGGCCGAAGGGGTGGCGCCTCCCCGTGCGCGGCGTCGTGCCGAGCGCCGGCGCCGGCTTCGTCGTCGTGCTGTGCGGCGACATGCAGCGGATGCCCGGCTTGGGCAGGACGCCCGCCTTCATGAACGTGGACATCGACGAGGACGGCCGCACCGTCGGGCTGTTCTAGCCGGCGAGCACGCCCGATTCGACGCGGATCCACGCCGCCCGCGTGATGATGTCGTTCCGGTCGAAGTCGAAGATCCCGCCCTCGTCGGGTGCGGCCTCCCACACCGCCCCGCACTGCGGGCATACCCACAGGGTCTGCGCCTCCGTCCCTTCGTCCCTGGGCGGCGCGCACGTGTGCAACAACATGGACCGACCTCCCGGATCGAGCCCCGAATCACAGGCTTGTGATTCCAGCCCTCAGGATACCCCAGCGAGGGCCTCGTGTGGCGGAACCGCCGCCGGTTCAGCTCCGGGGGCGCGTTTTCTCGGTGTCGTAGATGGGGAGCACGTCCACGGTCGCCGGGATCGTGCTCTCCCCCAGGGCTACCTCGACGGTGTTCCCCACCCGGGCCTCCCCGGCCGGCACCACGGCCATGCCGATGGGGCCGAATCGGGGGCTGTCGGTCGGACTGGTGAGGACGCCGATCTCCTCGCCGTCCTTCCGCACCGCCGCCCCGTACTCGGGGAGATCCTCGGTCCGAAGCTTCAGCGTCACGAACCGGTTCGGCGGGTTCTTCGCCACGATCCGCAACCTGTCCTTGCCCAGGAACTCGCCCTTGGCGTCGAGCCTGACGAACCGGTCGAAGTTGAAGTCGTACGGCGTGCGCTGGTGGGCCTCGTAGTCGTAGTCGGTGACGATCAGCCCGGCCTCGATCCTCAGGATCTCGATGGCCTCCACGCCGAACGGCGTGATGCCGGCCTTGTTCACCACGACGTCCCACAGGTCGGCCGCGTTCGAAGGGTCGGTGAGGAACAGCTCGTAGCCGAGCTCGCCGCCAAAGCCCGTGCGCGACAGGTAGACGGGCACGCCGCTCACCTTCACGGGCTCGGGGATGAACCGGAAGTACCGCAGCCCGCCGAGGTCGGCATCGGTCAGGCCCTGCACCACCTCGCGAGCGCGCGGCCCAATCACCCCGAGGTGCGGCATCCGGAGCGCGACCCACTCGAATCCCACGTCGAGGTCCTTCAGCGCGTCACCGAAGTACTCGTCGTGGTCCTTGCCGTTCGTCATGACCCACACGTGGTTATCCGACAGCTTGAACACGGTACCGTCGTCGACCATCAGCCCGTCCTCGTCGAGGAACGCGCCGTACCGAACCTGCCCCACTTCCAGGCCAATGACGTCGTTCGAGTGGAGCCGCTGCGCCGACTTCAGCGCGTCGGGCCCCCGGAACTCCCACTTGTTGAGGGCCGAGACGTCCCACACGGCGACGTCGTCGCGGACCGCCTCGTACTCCTTGCGGACGTCGCCGAACTTCTCCACCCACAGCCAGCCGCCGTCGGCGATGTGCGTGCCGCCCGCGGCCAGTGCGACCTCGTGGAACGCGGTCTTCAGCGCTTCCTCTTCCGCCATCGTCTCCTGGCCTTCGGGGGACCCGGATGCGTATCGAACCACGGGTTTGACTCGCCGTTCAAGTCGAGGTCAGCGGCACCGGATCACGCCCTCGTCGGTCACGACGAGGTCCATGGGCCGGTCCCCGCGCCGATGGGGCACCTCGTCCACCACCTGCACCGCGAAGCACAGGCCGACCGTCACTGCGTCCGGACCGGTCCGTCGGAGGAACCGGTCGTAGAACCCGCCGCCGTAGCCGACGCGGTACCCGAGCCGGTCGAACGCCAGGCCGGGCGCCACCACAACGTCGACGGCCTCGGGCGGGAGGACGTCCCCGTCGGTCGGCTCCATCGCGCCGAACGACGCCTCGGTCACCGGATCGCCGGGTCGGTAGGTCACGGCAACGATGGTGCGGCCCTCCACCCTGGGCAGGACGACCGGGCGTCCTTCGTTAGCGAGCCGTCGGATGATGGGGCCGGTGTCGACTTCGGACCCGAACGACCAGAACGTCATCACCGTGGACGCGCCGTCCATCTCCGGCAGCGCGAATAGGTTCGTCGCCGCCGCCTCGCTCCGCCGGGCCCGCTCCTCCGGCGTTAGGGCGTCGCGCACGGCACGCACCCGGTTGCGCAGCGCACGCTTGCGCTGCGCCAGGTCGTCCTGGCCGCTCACGATGCGGGCCGTATGTGCGGGAGCACATGCTCGGCGATCAACTCGAGGCGGTCCGCCGGGCCGGCCGGCACGACGACGGCCCAGGACGCACCGGCCGTCTCCAAGCCCTGGAACCACCAGACCAGCGACGAGGCGCTCCCAGCCCAAACGTTCGACTCGAGCAACCCCTTCCTTGCTCGGGCGTCCAGCATCTCCCCGGCCTGGTCCTCGTCCTTGCCTGCCACCACGATGCCGGCCCAGGTCGCCTCCACCGTCCGCCCGGCCGCCGTCGCCGTCTCGCGGAGCAGGCCCACCTTCCCGGCGAACTCGGGGATCGACATCCCCCAGCCATTCCAGGCGTCCGCCTCCCGGCCCGCGATCCGGACGACCTCGTCGGCGAACCCGCCGATCCAGACCGGCGGGCCCCCCGGCGTGACCGGCGGCGGGACGATCGGGCCCGCGACCGCCGGGACCGACCCGCCCCCCGGCCACGGCTCCCCCCGGAACAGCGCTTTCACCGCGCGGACCGTCTCCACCAGGTGCTCCCGGCGCTCCCGCTTGTCCAGGTACGTGAGCCCGTAGGCCTCGTGCTCCGGCCGGTCGATGGGGTCCCCGGTCCCGATGCCGAGGACCATCCGCCCCCCGCTGATGTCGTCGATCCCGACGGCGAGCTTGGCCATCAGCCCGGCCGGCCGGAGCGAGGCCCTCGTCACGAGCGTTCCCACTGTGACCCGATCCGTGACCGCGGCCACGGCCGACAGCATGGTGAGGCCCTCGAGGGAGGAACGGTCCCTGGCGGCCCCCGGAGGGAAGAAGTGATCGAACGCGAACAGGCCGTCGTAGCCGAGGTCCTCGGCGCGCCGCGCGAACGAGAGCACCCGCTCGGCGTCGCCGGAGAACAGGGGGAGGACGAGCCCGATCCTCACGGTGTCAGGGTGCCATGCCTCGGGCCCGACCTCACGCGCCGAGCTCCTCGAGGGCCAGGGTCGCCGCCCCCACCGCTCCGGCGTCGTTGCCGAGTTGAGCCCCGACGATGGGGACGTTCGGCCGGTGGTCGAAGCCCTCCACGGCCTCCGCGAACGCCGCGCGGGCCGGGTCGAGCAGCAGGTCCCCCGCCCTGATGACCCCCCCGCCCACCACCACGACCTGCGGGTCAAGGACGTTCACCAGCCCGGCGATCCCTTCCCCCAGCCGCCGTCCCACCTTCGACAGGATCCGGATGGCGACGTCGTCGCCCCGCATAGCCGCCTCCGTCACGGTCGCGCCGGTGACCCGGTCCGGGTCCCCCCCGGCGAGCTCGGTCACAAGCGAGCGAGGGTGCTCCGCGGCCGTCCGGCGGCCCAGGCGCCCGATGGCGCGGCCGGAGGCCACCTGCTCCCAGCACCCCCGGTTCCCGCAGCCGCAGAGCGGGCCGCCCGGCTCCACGATGATGTGCCCGATCTCGGCGGCGAACCCGTGGGCCCCCCGGAACAGCCGACGACCCGCCACGATCCCGCCGCCGATGCCGGTCCCCACCGCCACCAGCAGCATGTGACGGTAGCCCCGGCCCGCGCCGAACCGGTACTCGCCCCACGCCGCCGCGGTGGCGTCGTTGTCCACCTGGCACGGCAGGCCGAGCGCCACGCTCATGCGCTCGGCGATGGGCAGCTCGCGCCAGGCCAGGTTAGGGGCGAACCGGAGGATGCCCCCGCTCACGTCGACCAGCCCCGCGGCTCCCACGCCCACCGCCACGACCTCCGGCGACAGCAGCCGCTTGGCCACGTCGATCATCGAGTCGATGGTGGCTTCCGGATCCTCCGCCGGTGTGGGGACCATGTCCCGGTCCAGGACGGTCCCGTCCCGAGCCACTCGGAACGCGGCGATCTTCGTTCCGCCGACGTCGATGCCGAGCGCCTCCCCGGGATCCGTCACGTTCATGCCTCAGAACCGGAGCAGGGCGCCGATCCCGCCGTGGTGTGCCAGCCCGTCGCGGTCCACGACCGTCTGCACCCGGCAGCCCTGCCGAAGGGCCAGCGCCACCGCCGCCTCCACCACGTCCGGAACGGCCTCCATCTTCGAACCGCACGCCGGGCACTTGCTCCCGTGATCGGTGAGCCGTCCGCAGGAAGGACAGGACAGGCCGGAAGCCGCCAGGTCAAGGGACACCACGAGCTCCCCGACGCGCCCCTCGGCCAGAGCAGCGAGCGTCCCCGCAAGCCCGGTCACGGCCCTGCCGCCCGAATCGACGGCCTCCTTCAGGGCCTCGACCTTGACCGTCTCCGCTCCCCGCTCGAGCTCCTCCTCCACGGCCAGGCACGCCGCGGCGACCTCGTCCACGGTCGCCGTCATGGCCAAGGTCAGCCCGGCGCGGACACGTACTCTCAAGTATCGATGCAGGTTGCGCTGGAGTTCGAGACGCGCCTCCGCAGGGCCGGCCAGCACGAGGGCCTCGAACGGGCGCCTCTTGAGCAGCCGGAACAACGCTTCCGCGACGCGCTTGAGGTGCCGTTGGCGGTGGTCATCGACGTGACGCTGCATCCGCATCTGCGCCCAGCCGCCCTGGTCGTGGCGGCCCGGGACCTCGTCCCAGACGGCGGTGACCTCCTCGACGCGTCCGAGCTCCGACAGGAACAGCCGGGCCTTCTCGTAGTCCACGAGTGCCAAACACAAGGAGCGGTACGTCTCGAGGGCCTGCTCGAGCGGGAGCACATCGGCCGCCGACGCCACCGTGACGCGATCGTGCACCGGCCGGGGCAGGCGGACCTCCTCCCACAACCCGGCCGCGTGAGCCGAGAACAACGCCAGCCCCCTCGTGTCCCCTCGTTCGAACTCATCGTGCACGTAGGAGCGGATCGCGCCAAGGTCGCGCTCCACGGATCGAACCGCCGGGTTGGACAGGCCCTCGGCCTGGGCCCGGGCCCGTCGGAGCAGCTCGTCCAGCCGCACGTCGTAGTCGGACTTCCGCGGGTACCGCCGCCCGTCGACGGTGAGGTACACGGAGGTAATGGGGACCCCGGCCGGATCCCACTCCGCCAGCTTGCGGAGCAGGGAGTGGTCCACCCTCATCACGCGATCTCGATCCGCTCGAGCTTCGTCGGCTTCCCTCCCTCCCCGATGTCGGCGGCCCGCGCGTCGATCACCGCCTTCGCAGCCAGTAGGAATTCCCGACCCGCCGTGAGCAGGTGCTCCGTCAGCTCCGGGCTCGCCCTGTTCACGGTTCCGAGCGCGAGCCCGATCGGGCAGAACGCGACCGAGCACACGGCTCCATCGTGCCGGGCCGGTTCCTCCGGCGTCTCCGCCTCGAGGCGCTTCCTCGTTCTTGTCGTCGTCGGTTCAGCCATCCGTCCTCCCCTTTCCCCGGGGCTGCGAGGAACCGGCCTCGGGCCCCCGGTCGAACCCGATCTCCAGGTGGTCGCCGATGAAGTTCGCCCCCCGGACCTCCAGCCGCTGGAGGGTCGCGGGGAGGATCAGGTTCCGCTTGTACGACCCGACCCGGACGAACAGCTCATCGCCTCGCCGGTGGATGTCCATGTCGTCGCGCGACACGAAGGGTAGGCGCATCGACAGCGTGTAGCCGGTGCCTCGCTTCCGAACCCGGATCGGGTGATCCTGGTAGAGGATGTCGGTCACGGACCGTCTCCCGTAGACCTCGTCGCCCATCTCGTCGAGGAGGTCGATGCCCACCATCTCCCGGTCGAACAGCCGGGCGGTGAGGATGGGCACCGGCTCGAAGGACTCCCGGACGGTCTGGAGATGCTCGGCCTGGATATCCTTCCACTTGCCGAAGTAGGGGTCCGTCACGTCATCGGGGATGATGCGGTTGACGACCACCGCGTCCACGCGGTAGCCGAACAGCCCGAGATACGTGTAGGTCCGCCTGGCCTCGGCGATGACCATCTTCTCCGGGTTCACCACCAGCCGGACCGTGGACGTGTGCTCCTCAGTCAGGATCCGCCGAACCGCGTCGAGGTTCCGGTGCAGCCGCTCCACGGCGCCGAAGAACTGGTCCCCGGCGATGGGGAGCGTCGTGATTCTGGAGACCAGCGGGCGGACCGCCCTCACGACGCGCCGCTCCACCGGGAAGATCCGCTCGATGTACCAGTTCATGATGTCCGGAAGCGAGAGCAGCCTGAGGGTCTCGGCCGTGGGCGCGCAGTCCACCACCAGCAGGTCGTAGGTGTGCTCGTCGACGTGACGCTTCACGTCGATCAGGCTGAAGATCTCGTCCAGCCCGGGGATCACCGACAGCTCCTCGGCCTGGATCGTCTCCACGCCCGCCCAGTTCATCACGGAGATGAAGTACTCCTGGATCTCGCGCCAGTTGGACTCCAGGCGGGCCTGCGCGTCGATCTGCTCGGCCCACAGGTTCCTGGCGATGGGCGTGGCCTGGTCGAAGACGTCCTGGTCGAACGAGTCGGCCAGCGAGTGCGCGGGGTCCGTGCTCATCACCAGGGTCCTGCTCCCGGCCCGGGCGGCCTTCACGGCGGTGGCGGCCGCCACGGTCGTCTTGCCCACGCCGCCCTTTCCGGTGAACAGCAGGACTCGCATCTGCGCCTAGCTTAGCGAGTGGCGCGAACGCGCTGCTCGCGGGGGTCGGGGGCAGGGCGACGGGCCAGAGTTTTGGGCCCTTCGCCCGCGTCACCTCAGACGTTCGATACGGCCGGCGACGTCGCCCGGGCACAGACGTCTCGGTTGTCCAGGGTGAACCTGGGGGCTCTGGCCCGGTGTCTGCCCTCCCGATTTGCCACCCGGACGGAGTAGGAACCGTCCTCGTCGGTCACCGTGGTGCCGACGGTTCGCCAGGACCCGGACACGAACCGCTGGATCCGCACGGCCACCTCGTCGATGCAGGCGGCGGTCCCGTCCAGCACCCTGACGATTCCCGAGGCACGAAGGCTCACGGAGAGCGCGAGCGTCACCCTCCGCAGGTGCTTGATCGTGAACGGGCCGTCGCTGAACGCCGTTCCGTTCGGGTTCGTGACGCTGATGGGGCCGGTCGTCGCTCCCCTCGGCACGATGGCCGTGACCTGCGTGGCCGAGTTGATGGTGAACGACGCCGAGACCCCGTTGAACTTCACCGCACTCACGTTCGAGTAGCTCTGGCCCTTGATCATGACCCGCGAGTCGAACGGGCCGCTGCTCGGCGAGAACCCGCCCACCGTCGGCGTGCCGGGGACCGTGAAAGCCGCCCTGCTCGTGGCCGTGCCGCCGGGCCCGGTCACGCTGATCGGCCCCGTGGTGGCGCCGTTCGGGACCGTGGCCGTGATCTTCGTGTCGGAATTCACCCTGAAGTGCGCCGACGTCAGGTTGAACTTCACGGAGGACGCCCCGGTGAAGTTTGTTCCGTTGATCGTCACGGAGGTTCCGGGCGCCCCGCTGGTCGGGGAGAACGACGTGATGGTCGGGGCGGGCGGTGACGTGCTGACCGTGAAGACGGTCGCGCTGGCCGCGGTCCCCGACGGGGTCGTCACAGAGATCGCTCCTGATTGCGTTCCGCTCGGCACGGTTGCCGTGATCTTCGTGTCGGAGTTCACCGTGAAGGTTGTGGCCGATTTGTTCTTGAACTTGACGTCGGTCGCCCCGGTGAAGTTCGTTCCGTTGATCGTGACCACCGTGCCGACCGGTCCGAACGTCGGCGAGAACGACGTGATCGTGGGCGCCCCTGCCGTCACCGTGAAGTTCGTGGAGCTCGTCGCGGTGCCCGACGGTGTCGTCACCGTGATCGGCCCGGTCGTGGCTCCCGACGGCACCGTCGTCGAGATCTTCAAGGTGGAACTGACCGTGAAGCTTGCACTCATGCCGTTGAACTTCACCGATGTGGCCCCGTCGAAGTTCGTCCCGTTCACGGTGACCGTCGTGCCCACTGGCCCCGACGTGGGCGAGAACGAGGTGATCGACGGCGCCGCCGTGGCCGTCACGACGAAGTCCGACGAGCTGGTGGCCGTGCCGTCGGGGGTCGTCACCGAGATGGGGCCCGTCGTGGTCCCGCTCGGCACGGTGGCCTTGATCCTCGTGTTCGAGTTGACCGTGAACGACGTCACCGTGTTCTTGAACTTGACCTCGGTCGCGCTGTTGAAGTTGGTGCCCTTGATCGTCACCGATGTGCCGACCGGACCGCTCTGCGGCGAGAACGACGTGATCGTGGGCGGCGCCGCCAGCGCCACGTCGGTAAGCAGTCCCCCCGTGAGCAGGACGACCAGCGCCGGGATGGACAGGAGACGGCGGACGACGGACGTGCGTGCGGCAACGGTGGACACGTGGCATCCCCCCTCATGGGGAAGCGATCGGAGGGCGCCCCCCAGGCGAACCTAGCCGATCATCGGGCAGCCGGGCAATCCGACCAAAGACCGATTCCCAGCCGAAAAGACGACCTCAGAGCGCTCCAGGTTCCTGGAGGGCCGGCCCCTGGCTGCCTCCCCGTGACCGGCCGGCAACGCTAGCCGAGCTCGACCCGACGTTTCAGGCGCTCCAGGGCGTTCTCGATGACCCGCTTCGCCCCCTGGGTCCGGACGAACCCGGGCAGCAGGACACCGAGCTCGACGTTTAGCCGGTACGTGACCTCCGTCTCGCCGTCGTCGAGCTCGTCCAGCAGGTACTCGCCCGAGATGTTGTTGACCGCGCCGCGGGCCTCCCGGGTCACCCAGGACAGGCCGGCGTCCCCCGGCGCGTACCGGTAGGCCAGCGTGTACGACGCCCGGCCCAGGACCGGCACGTCGACCTCGAAGGCGACTTCGGTGGCCAGCCCGCCCTCGCCCCGCTGGAGGACCGAGGCGGACTTCACGTCGGCCCACTCCGGGTAGGCCTCGTAGTCCGTGATCACGTCCATGACCTCGGCGGCGGACGCCTCAATCACGATGGAACCCTCTGCGTGCTCCCCCATCCGGTAGGGAATGGTACCGGCCGCTACCGGGCGCGGGAGGCCGGGACCACGACCAGGGTGGCCAGGAGCACCACCGAGAGGATCACCAGGGCCACCGATCCCCACAGGAGCGCGCGGGAGGTGACGAGCGGCCGAACCCCGGAGGCGATCCGGTGGGCGTCCACCGCGGACGTCACCCACAGCACGACGATCGCGGCCACGAACAAGACGAGCAGCGGGATCGTGGGCCCCAGCCCGCTCGACCCCGTCCTGGAAAGGAGCATCAGGACGACCGTCCCCATCGTCCAAAGCGAGATGGCCATCCACACGATCCCGTCGAGCGGCCGGCCGGACTTCCAGTGCCCCAGGCCCGGGAGGGCCAGGGACCAGACCGCCGCCCCCCGGGGGGACACCCGGGGACCGGGTTCGGCGTCCTGGAACAACCGAGCGAACGACGTGCCGCACACAGCGCACCGGTTCAGCTCGATGGGGTTCCGGTTGCCGCACACCGGACAGGGCCAGGCCGGCTCGGCCTCCGAGGCCGGGACGGGGGCGGCGCTCGCCGGCTCGGGGGTTTTGGCGCCGGCCTCCTCCTCCGTCGCCGGACCAACCCTTCCTTCGGTGGCCGCGGCGACCGGCGCGTGATGAACGGGTTCGGCCGCAGGGGCTCGCAGCGACGCGTAGCACTGGCCGCACCACTCCGCGTCGGCGGAGACCAGGGCACCGCAGGTGGGACACCGCCTCTCGCTCATGGCATGAGAGTACTTCGGCGTTCGCGGCGGCTCGGTGAAGCGGGCGCGTTTCGGCCCGGAGGCTACGCGGTCGCCTCCCGCAGCCACCCCGCGAGCTGGGCCGCGGCCCGGGGCCACGTGTAGAACCGCTCCACCCGTTCGCGACCGGCCTTCCCCATCCGCTCGGCCAGGGCCGGGTCCGAAAGCAGGGTGGCCACCGCGTCGGCCACTGCGCTCACGTCACGCCCGTTCACCAGGACCCCCGTCTCCCCGTCGATCAGCGACTCGCGAGCCCCCCCGGAGTCGCCCACCACCACCGGCCGCCCGCACGCCGCGGCCTCGATGAACACGTTCCCCCACCCTTCCACCTCCAGGCCGCCCAGGCGGCTCCGGCAGGGCATGGCGAACACGTCGCCGGCCGTGTAGTACCGGGGAAGCTCTCCCTCCGAGACCTGGCCGGCGACGACCACGGACCCCGGTGGCGCGTCGGCCGCCAACTTCTCCAGGCTCGGCCGGTACCGGCCGCCCCCTACGAGCAGCAGTGCGGCGTCGGGGACGCGGCGCCGGATCTCGGGCATCGCCCGGATCAGGACGTCCTGGCCCTTCCTGGCAACCAGGCGGCTCACGCACACCACCACCGGCCGGTCGGCGAGGCCGTGGCGCTCCCGGATTTCCTCGGTGGGCAGGCCGGGATGGAATGCATCCACGTCGGCGCCGGGATACAGCACCGACACCGGTACGCGGTCCGGCACCGCCGTCCGAACGACCCTGGCGATGAACGCGCTGCACATCACGGGGACCCGCGATGCCCGAGACGTCATGTACCGGAGCGAGGCGTGGGCCCCGGGGATCAGCGAGAGCCAGAAGTCGAAACCGTGGGCGGCGACCAGGTACGGAACCCCCCGCCGGGCCAGGCCAGGCCCCGCCGCGGCCAGGGGCATCGCGTCGCCGAACAGCACGACCCTCGCCCCGGTCTCATGAACGGCCTGTATCAGTCGCCGGCGCGTCTTCGGCGTGGGCCACGCGAACTCCCGAGGCTCCCGGATCACTCGGTAGGGCTCCGCCGCGTCGAACGCCTCGGACCCGGCCCACCGGGGGGCGAACACGGCGATCCGGTCGGGCGGGAGCTCGCGGACCAGCGCATGGAGGGTTCGTTGGATCCCGCCGACGCGGGGCGGATAGTCGTTCGTAACGAGCAGCGTCCGCGGAATGTGCACGGGCGCCTATCCTCTCAGAAGGGTGGACACCAACGTGCTCGAGGAGCAGGTCCGGGCCCTCGACGAGGGCCGGGCGTTCGTCGACGGCTCGCGCCTTCGCATGGTCGAGGTGGTCGGAGGGGACGGCGCCGCGTGGCTGAACGACCTCGTCACGGCGGGGGTCGAAGACCTGGCGGAGAAAGAGGCCGTCCGGTCGCTGCTGCTCACCCCAACCGGACGGGTCCGAGCCGACTTCCACGTCGCACGAGCAAGCGAGCGGTTCCTGCTCCTTCAGGACCCCGACCAGCCCAAGGCCGTCCACGATCTGCTGGAGCCGTACGTGCTCTCCTCCGACGTCGCGCTCCGCGATCCCGGCGGCGACATCGGGCCGATCCTTGTCCCCAGGCCCTCGGGATGGAGCGTCGCGTGGGCTCCTCCTGCCGGCGCCGCCCCGGCGGACCCCCAGGCGGCCGAAGTCTGGCGGATCCGCAGGGGGATCCCCCGGTTCCCCATCGACTTCAACGAGGACTCGTTGCCCGCGGAGGCTGGCCTCGAGCACCTTATCGACTTCGCCAAGGGGTGCTTCCTGGGTCAGGAGTCGGTGGCCAAGGTCCGCAACATGGGCCATCCGCCCCGCGCGGTGGTTGCGCTCCGGGCGATGGAGCCGGTACACGCCGGGGAGCGCGTGCTGGCGGAGGGCCAGGACGTGGGCGAGGTGACCAGCGCGGCCCCCTTCGGCATCGGGACGGCCCTCATCGCTTCCGTCCGGTGGGAGGCCCGCTCCGGCGGCCTGCACAGCGCGTCCGGCCCGGCGCTCGCTCCCGCCTGAGGCCGCTCGGCCCGCCCGTCTACTACGACGGTGCCGAGTTTTCAAGACTTCACTTGCCCAACCCCCGGCGATAAGTATGGGGTGGCTTGCGAATGCGCCCTCCGGCGGCAGGTCAAGCGCATTGAGCGTCGGAACAGGCTTCGGCAGCAGGCTTCGGCAACAGGAGCGCGAACGGGTGAGCAGGGAGCGCATCGCCACCATCGACCTGAAGACCCTTCCCCCGAACCCTTCCCCACCGGACATGTGGCAGGACAAGGCGGCCTGCTTCGGCATCGAGCCCGACACCTTCTTCCCGACCTCCGAGGAGGAGGCCGGCCCCGCCCTGGCCTACTGCGCGGCGTGCGGGATCCGCGAGATGTGCCTTGCCTGGGCCCTCAAGAACGGCGAGCGGTACGGGGTGTGGGGCGGCCTCACGGAGCAGCAGCGGCGGCGGCTGGTCCGGTTCGTGGCCTGACCCGCCGGCTGGTCACCGGGGCGCCCGGCCACCCATACTGGGCTGTCCTATGAGCGACATCGTGGTCCAGGCCGCCGCGCCCCTTCGGATCAGCTTCGTGGGGGGCGGGACCGACTTCCCCCACTGGTACGAGCTCCACGGGGGAGCCGTGCTCTCGGCCACCATCGACCACTTCGTCACGGTCACCCTTCAGCCTCGGGACGACGACCGGATCAAGATCCGCTCGCTCGACCTGGAACAGCTCGTCCAGTACCACCTGGAAGACGCCCCGGTGTACGACGGCGTCATGGACCTTCCGAAGGCGGCCATCGACCGGATCGGGATGCACCGAGGGGTGGATCTCGACATCCGATCGGACGCCCCACCCGGCAGCGGCCTGGGTGGCTCCTCGGCGCTCGTGACCGCGGTGGTGGCAGCGCTCGCCGCGTTCCACGGCCTGTCGCTCACGCGCGACGAGCTGGCCAAGGTGAGCTACGCCATCGAACGAGAGGACCTGGGGATCGCCGGAGGGTGGCAGGACCAGTACGCCGCGGCGTTCGGCGGGTTCAACCTGATCGAGTTCTCCTCGGACCGCGCGACGGTCACGCCGGTGCGTGCCGCGGCGCGCGTGCTGGCGACCCTCCGCTCGAACCTTCTGTTGTGTTACACGGGCCGGGTCAGGACGAACCTCGGGCTCATCGACACCCAGATCCGTCTGTTCCGGGAAGGACGCGAGGAGACCGTCCAGGGCATGAAGCAGCTCCAGGCCACGGCTTACGAGATGCGCGACGCCGTGGAGGCGGGTGACGTCGATGCGCTGGGCGAGATGCTTCAGGAGGCCCACGAGAGCAAGAAGCGGATGAACCCCCAGATCGCCGAGGGCACCCCGATCGAGGGGCTCTTCGAGGCGGCCCGGCGGGCCGGGGCCGTTGGCGGGAAGATCTGCGGCGCGGGCGGAGGCGGATACCTCCTGCTGTACTGCAAGCCCGAGCGGCAGCCCGCCGTCCGGGGGGAGCTGGAACGCCTCGGTGGGCAGTTCGCGTCGTTCCAATTCAACCCGTCGGGCGTGGAGGCCCGGGTCGGCGACGCGGTGTGGAGGCCGGGAGGACGATGAGCCGGCGGTTCGTGCTCCTCGACCGCGACGGGACCATCAACGAGGAGGCCGGCTACGTGATCGAGCCCGACCAACTCCGGCTGATCCCGGGCGCCGCGAGCGCCCTCCGGGAGCTCAGGGAGGTGGGCCTCGGCCTCATCGTCGTGACGAACCAATCGCCCGTCGGGCGAGGATGGCTCACCAACGAGCGACTGGAGGAGATCAACGGACGGCTGGCGCGCGCACTGGCCGAGGAGGGTGCCGGGGTCGACGCGGTGTACGTGTGCCCCCACCGGCCCGAACAAGGGTGCGACTGCCGGAAGCCAAAGCCCGGGCTGGCCGTGCGCGCCGCGAAGGATCACGGGTTCGAGCTCGCCGAGTCGTTCGTCGTCGGCGATCACGCGGCCGACATGGGCATGGCCAACGCAGTCGGGGCTACCGCCATCCTGGTCCGCACCGGCCACGGCGATGAGGAGCTGGCGAACGAGGCCGGGGAGCTGGCCGACCACGTCGTGGACGACCTCCGCGAGGCATCGGAACTGATCCAGGGCATCGTGCGGTCGGGGGCGCTGCGGTGAACGCCGAGGAGCGGATCGGGCCCTATCTCGAGGAGACCGTAGGAACCATCACGCGAACGGCCGAGCGGTGCGCCGAGCAGATCGCCGAGGGGGCGGCCCTGATCGCCGACAGCATCCGGCGGGGAGGCAAGGTGCTGATCTGCGGCAACGGGGGAAGCGCCGCGGACAGCCAGCATCTCGCGGCCGAGCTCGTCGGCACGCTCACCCTCGACCGGCGCCGCCCGCCCATCCCGGCGATCGCGCTGACGACCGACACGTCGATCCTTACCGCGGTGGCCAACGACTTCGGCTTCGAGGGCGTCTTCGCCCGACAGGTGGAGGCGGTGGGAAGTGTCGGCGACGTGCTGATCGCCATCTCGACGAGCGGCAACTCCGAGGACGTCCTGCTCGCCGTGGAGGTGGCAGGCCGGCAGGGGCTCCGGACCATCGCGCTGACCGGTGAGTCCGGCGGCAAGCTCGGGCCCACGGCCGACGTCGCCATCCGCGTCCCGAGCGGCGAGACCTCGCACGTCCAGGAAGCCCACCTCGCGGTGGAGCAGCTCATAGCGTTCCTGGTCGAGGACGAGCTGTACCCGCGGGCCTGAGGACCCACATCGGGCCGGACGTTCGCCGACGCCCCGCAGCCACATCCGGAACGAGGGACCTTCGGACCTACGGAGCCGGCCGTACGGCCCCTTCCCTACGGCTTCAGGGCGATAAGGGTTAGACCAGCAGCGACGCCGTCCGGTGACCCGGGCGGCCTGGTCGGAGGAGGCGATGACGATGATCACCCGGCGCGACTTCCTGAAGGCAGGGGCGGTGGCTGGAGGCTCCGTGTTCCTGGTCGGGGCGAGAGGCGTTACCCTTCGGGCCACGGCGGCGATCCCCGGTGGCACGCTGGACCCGACGACGATCCCCAAGTACGTCACGCCGCTCGTCATCCCCCCGGTGATGCCCGGCGTCGCGGTCAAGGACCGGTCCATCGACTACTACGAGATCGCCGTCCGGCAGTTCGTGCAGCAGATCCTCCCACCCGGCATGCCGGCGACGACGGTCTGGAGCTACGGCTCCGTGTCGCATCCCGGCACCTTCAACTATCCGGCGTTCACGATCGAGGCAACGGTCGACCGACCGGCCCGGGTGAAGTGGGTCAACGGCTTGGTCGACGGCAGCGGCCGCTACCTGCCGCACCTCCTGGCGGTCGACCCCACGCTCCACTGGGCGAACCCGCCGGGCGGGAGCCGGGGCCGCGACATGCGGCCGGACTTCGAGTCGACGCCCGGACCGTACACCGGACCCGTGCCGATGGTCGTCCACCTCCACGGAGGCCACAACACGGAGGAGAGCGACGGCTACGCGGAGGCCTGGTACCTGCCCACCGCGAGCGACATCCCCAGCGGCCACGCCAAGGTGGGCAGTTTCTACAGCGAGTTCCGAAGCAAGTTCCAGGCCACGTGGGGACAGTCGTGGAGTCCCGGCACGGCCGTGTTCCAGTACCAGAACGACCAGCGGGCGTCGACCCTCTGGTTCCACGACCACACGCTGGGGATGACCCGCCTGAACGTCTACGCTGGGCCGGCCGGCTTCTACCTCCTGAGGGGCGGCTCCTCCGACCTCGGGGCCGGCGTCCTCCCCGGGCCGGCCCCGAAGCTCGGGGACCCAGGAGGAACGAGGTACCACGAGATCCCCCTCGCGATCCAGGACCGGTCCTTCAATGCCGATGGGGCGCTGTTCTACCCGTCGAGCCGCGAGTTCTTCGACTGGTTCGCGGGACCGTACATCGGCTCGCAGCACAGCGACATCTCGCCCATCTGGAACCCCGAGTTCTTCGGGAACGCCATGGTGGTCAACGGCCGCACCTGGCCGGTGCTCGAGGTCGAACCGCGCCGGTACCGGCTCCGGTTCCTGAACGGCTGCAACTCGCGGTTCCTCATCCTGAAGATCGCCTCGCACCCGACGGCTCGGGGACGATCACGAGCGGCCCTGCCGTTCTGGCAGATCGGCACCGAGGGCGGCTTCCTGCCGGAGCCCGTGCAGATCGACCAGCTCCTCATGGGCCCCGCCGAGCGGGCAGACGTCATCGTCGACTTCACCGGCCTGCGGGTCGGCGAGGAGCTCTACCTGATCAACGAGGCGCCCGACGAGCCGTTCGGCGGGGGGATCCCCGATAGGGACTTCCCGGCCTCGGATCCGGGCACCACGGGCCAGGTCATGAAGTTCTCCGTGGTGCCGCCGACGTCCACGGACACGAGCGTGCCGCCCGACCAGCTGACGCTGCCTACCTTCACGCCGCTCGGCGAGGCCACGGTCACGCGGCAGGTTTCGCTGAACGAGGAGGACTCCGCGGTCCTGGAGGGCGTGGGGCCGAGGGCCGCCCTCCTCGGCACCTTGGACTCGGCCGGCAACCCCGTGCACCTCGGGTGGGACGACCCCATCACGGAGAACCCGGCGCTCGACGCCACCGAGATCTGGGAGATCCACAACTTCACGGAAGACGCGCACCCCATCCACATCCACGAGGTGATGTTCGAAGTCATCGACCGGGAGGAGGGGGAGACCGGCGAGCTTCATGGACCGGAGGCATGGGAGATGGGATTCAAGGACACGGTGATCGCCTTCCCGGGGGAGGCCACCAGGATCAAGGCCAGGTTCGACCTCCCCGGTCTGTTCGTGTGGCACTGCCACATCGTGGAGCACGAGGACAACGAGATGATGCGGCCCTACCGGGTCGGGTCCTGATCGATCCATCGGATCCGGGCTCGGCGAACACGACGCGCCGACTCGGGGGCGGTATTGCCGCTCGCGCACGGGGTCCTCTTGACTATCGAACACCTGTTCGGATATCGTGTGCACCCCGTGCGGCCCCGCGGGGAGGCCGGCCAGTGCTCGCCCAGCCAGCCCAGACCACCCTGGCGGAGGGCGTCCCCCTTCGCGAGGTGACGTTTTGCGTGGTGGACCTGGAGACCACCGGCGGCTCCCCCGCCGACTCCCGGATCACCGAGATCGGGGCCGTTAAGTATCGGGGAGGCGAGCGGATTCGGCGTGTTCGAGACGCTGGTGAACCCCTGCGTCCTCATCCCGCCGTTCATCACGCACCTCACCGGCATCGACGACCTCGCCGTGGCCGGGGCGCCGCCCATAGAGTGGGTGCTGCCGGGGTTCGTGGAGTTCGCGCATGGCTGCGTGTTCGTGGCTCACAACGCCCGCTTCGACTTCGCGTTCCTGAACGCGAACCTCCAGCGGCGGGACTACGACCTAATGCCGCATCCACCGGTGTGCACCGCGCGATTGGCCCGCCGGGTGGTGTGGCCCGACGTGCCGAACGTGCGTCTGACCACGCTCGCCCAGTACTTCCGGACCGGGGTCAGGCCGACCCACCGGGCCCTGCCCGACGCCGAGGCCTGCGCGGAGGTGCTCCATGGCCTCCTCGACCTGGGCGGTCGGCTCGGCATCCTCACCCTCGGAGACCTCCACGCCGCTGTGCGGGCCCGGGGGCGCCCGAACTTCGGGAAGATCCGGCTGGCCGAGCACCTCCCGCGGACGACCGGCGTGTACTTGTTCAAGGCCCGCGACGGGCGGGTCCTGTACGTTGGCAAGTCCCGGGACATCCGGGGCCGGGTGAAGAGCTACTTCTACGGCGATCCCCGCAAGCAGGTCGCGGACCTCCTCACCGAGACGTCCGCGGTGGAAGGGGTGCCGTCCGGCTCGGAGCTCGAGGCCCTGGTCTTGGAGGCTCGGCTGATCCGGGCCCACCGGCCGAAGTACAACCGGCGCGGCAAGACCTGGCGGCGGTACGCGTACCTCAAGGTGGACGTGGCCGACGCGTTCCCACGGATCAAGGTGGTGCGCGAGCCGAAGGGCGAAGGCGAGTTCCTGGGCCCATTCGGAACCGGCGAGCAGGCCCGGCTGGCCAAGGAGGCACTGGAGGACGCCTTCCCCACCCGGCGATGCGCGAAGTCCATGCGCGCCTCGACCCGATTCGCGCCGTGCGCCCTGGCCGAGATGGGCCGGTGCCTCGCGCCCTGCGACGGGCGCGTGACCCTCGAGCGCTACGGAGAGCTCGTCCGGAGCCTCCTCTCCTCCCTTTCGTCTCCGGGCGGGCTCCTCGGAGCGCTTGAGGCCCGTATGAACCACTTCGCCGAAAGAGAGCGGTTCGAAGAGGCCGCTCTGGCCCGCGACCGCCTGCGAGCGCTCGCCGAGGGGCTGGCCCGGGCCCGAGCCGACGAATGGCTGCTCGGCTCGGGCGAGCTGGTGCTCCGGGACGGCCGCGGCCACCGGCTGCGGCTCGTCGGGGGCTCACTTGCGAACGGCGGGTCGGCCGCGCCGGTCCCCCGGCCCTGCCCACGAGAGCGGGCCGACGAGCTCGCCGCCGTGCGGACGTGGCTCCTGCGGAACCCGGTCCGCGTGGAGTACGCCGACCGGCCCCCAGCCGAGCCGGTGGACGGCGGCGGCGCGCTCCACCGGCTCCTCCGACGGCTCCACACGGCCGACCGGCGCGTCGGCGGCACGGACAATGCCCGCGGCTAGACTGTGCCCGTGGACCGCGCGGTCATCCTGGAGGGGGCGCGCACGCCCATCGGCAAGTTCCTCGGCGCGTTCTCCGACCTCACCGCCGTCGAGCTCGGGACGCTCGCCGCAACGGAGGCCATGCGCCGGGCGAACGTGGAGACCGGCCAGGTCGAGCAGACCATCTTCGGCCATGCGCGGCAGGCCGGGAACGGGCCGAACACCGGTCGCCAGGTCTCCGTCAAGGCAGGCGTGCCGAAGGACGCCTCTGCATACAACGTCAACATCGCGTGCGGCTCCGGCATGAAGGCCGTGCAGCTCGGCGCCCAGCAGATCGTGCTCGGTGACTCCGAAGTGGTCCTGGTGGGCGGCATGGAGAACATGACCCGGGTGCCGTTCCTCCTCGACCGAATGCGCACCGGCTACCGGATCGGCGACGCCACCGCGTACGACGCGATGTACCGGGACGGACTCCTCGACCCCCTGTGCGGCCTCATCATGGGCGAGACCGCCGAGAACCTGGTCGACATGTACGACATCTCCCGGCGGGAGCAGGACGAGTTCGCCCTGGAATCGCAGCAGAAGGCACTGGCGGGTAAGGAGCGCCGGGCCAAGGAGGTGTTCCCGGTGGAGGGCCCGGGGGCGAAGGACACCAGAATCACGGTCACCGAGGACGAGCATCCTCGCCCCGACACCACGCTGGAGAAGCTCGCCACTTTGCCCCCGGTGTTCCGGAAGGACGGGAGCGTGACCGCCGGCAACTCCTCCGGCATCACCGACGGCGCCGCGGCCATGGTCCTGATGTCCGAGTCGCGGGCCAGGACCGAGGGCCGGGAGCCTCTCGCCCGGATCATCGGGATGTCCTGGGTGGGCGTGGATCCGGCCATCATGGGCATCGGCCCCGTGCCGGCCACGAAGAGGGTCCTGGAGAAGACCGGCCTGTCGCTCTCGGACATCGACGTGATCGAGATCAACGAGGCCTTCGCCGCCCAGGTCATCGCGTGCGAGCGCGACCTGAAGTTCGACCGGGACAAGCTGAACCCCAAAGGCGGCGGGATCGCCCTCGGCCACCCCATCGGGATGAGCGGCGCGCGCCTGATCCTGACGATGGCCTACGAGATGCGCGAGAGGGGCCACGCGCTGGGCCTGGCCACGCTGTGCATCTCCGGTGGACAGGGGCTGGCCGTGGTGCTGGAGCGCGGGTGAGGCGCGGAGCGCCGGGCGGGTGGGAGACGAACGGGTGAGGCGCGGAGCGCCGGGCGGGTGGGAAGCGAATCGGGTAGGGGTCGCGGCGCCAGCGGGAGGAAGGGAGAACTGAGATGGTCCACGCGGTCGTACTGATCCAGTGCGAGATCGACGAGATCCCCGAGGCCGCCTCGGCCATCGCCGACATCGACGGCGTGAGCGAGGTCTACTCGGTGGCCGGGGAGTTCGACCTCGTCGCCATCGTGCGGGTTGTCGACCACGACGACCTGGCCACGGTGATCCCCCAGGGTATCGCCAAGGTCGAGGGTGTGGTCCGAACCGAAACCCTCATCGCGTTCCAGGTCTACTCGAAGCACGACCTGGAACGGCTGTTCTCGATCGGCTTCGACGAGGCCTAGCCGCTCGGTTCCGGAAGCTCGATGGCGATGGGCATCGCCGACTCACGCCACTCGTCGAGATCGCCCTGATACCGGGGCTGGTATTTCTCCACCAGGAGCCGGCGCGCCAGGGCGTCCTCCTCGGGGTCCTCCACCACATGGGCCCGGCAGATCATGTCGCGGTCGCCGATCCGCAGACCAACCGTGGGGTTCACGCGGATGTTCTTCACCCAGTCGCTGGCGTCGCCGCCGCCGGACAGCATGTACACCCTGCCCTCGTGCAGCGCGAACCAGATCTCGATGGTGTGGGGCCGGCCAGAGGCACGCCCCGTGGTCGTGACGTAACAGAAATCGATCCCGGCGAGCTCCGCCTCGTCCACGTCTAGCGGACGGCCCAGACCACCAGCGCGACGATCACCACGATCGCGGAGACCAGCATGAGGATGTCGGCCCGCTTCACCTTCCCGGGCTGCATGGCGTTGAACCCCATCTCAGCGCCCCTCCCCTTCCTGCTTCGGGAGCTGGTAGTACTCGCGGAACTTCGTCTCCGAGAGCCAGTAGATGTGTTGCCGAACGGTCGAGGCGAGCGTCCAGGCCTCGGTCTCGTCGCGACACGCCCGTATCGAGACCTCCCGGCCGGCGGGATCGAGGATGGCGACGGTCCAGTCGTCGTGCTGCCGGACATCGACGCGATACGCGTTCGCCTCCGTGGCCGTCACCGCCTCCTCAGTCGCCGTGGCTCCGCTCCAGCCGTTCGACATGCTCGCGGATCCGGCGGATCACCGAGTCGGCGTCGAGCACGAAGTCGGGGCCGAGGTCCGCCACCTTCTCCAGCGCGTTCTCCAGCGTGTTCCCGGCGGCCTCTGCATCCCGCAGCGAATCCACCAGGACGACCGCGTAGTCGGCCTGGAACGGCTTCCCATCCCACGGGCACCGGCCCCCGTTCCCGATCACCTGCTCAACCAGGAACTCCCGGCCGCACCGTCGGCACGTCCCCTTGATCTTCACGCGCGCCCCTTCGTGCTCATGAGCTCCAGCAACCGGTCGGCGAGCTCGAACGGATCGACGGGCTTCACGAACCACGCGTCGGCTCCCGACCACTTCGCCAGCCACGTGTCCTGCCGCCGCTCCAGGACGATCACGATGGCCCCCGGATACGGCTCCTCGGCGCCGCGGAGGTCCTTCGCCAACGCGAACGCACCCATCCGCGAGGCGAACTCGTCCGCCACGACGGCATCGGGCCGCTCCCGGAACGCGATCCGAAGCCCCTGCTCCCCGTCCGCCGCCTCCACGAACTTCAGCTCCCCGCCCATCCGGCGCTCGATGCTGGCCACGGCCAGGCGCATCAGCTCACGCGACTCCGGCTCGGGGGAGACGAGCAGCACTTTCACGGGGCGCATCCTACCAAGGGGTCGTGCCCGCTTTGCCCCGCTCGAACCCGTCCGATAGGGTCCCGCGGGGTCCCAGAGGAGAGACGTGGGAAGCATCGGGAAGGCCGCCGTGGCCGAGTTCGTGGCCACGTTCGCGCTCGTGTTCGTGGCGGCGGGCTCGGCAGTCGTGGCCGGACCCTACGGGAGCGGCCTGGTGGGGATGGCCCTCGCCTCGGGGTTCGTCCTTGCGGTCATGGTCTCGGTGACGACCCACATCTCGGGCGGCCACGTGAACCCGGCCGTGACGGTGGGGGTCTGGGTCGTGGGGAGGATCGGGACGGCCCGGGCCGTGGTCTACGTCGTGGCCCAACTCGCCGGGGCGATCTTCGGCGCGCTCCTGCTGCGCCTGGTCATCCCCCCGGCGGTGTGGAGGGCCGCGAACCTCGGCACGCCGCTGCTGGCCACCGGCGTCGGCGGCGGGAAGGGAGTCCTCACCGAGACCATCCTGTCCTTCTTCCTCGTGTACGCGATGTTCGGCACGATCCTCGACGAACGGGGCCCGTTCGCGAAGACCGCCGGCCTCACCGTCGGGCTGGTCCTCGCATTCGACATCCTGGCGGCGGGGCCGCTCACCGGGGCCGCGGCCAATCCCGTTCGTTCCTTCGGACCCGCACTGATCTCGGGGACCTGGGACGGATGGTGGGTGTACTGGGTGGGGCCCGTCGCCGGAGGCGTGATCGGGGCGGTCCTGTACTCGTACGCGTTCCTCCGGGACGCGGAGCCCCCGGTGCCGTAGCTCCGGGCTACGGCTCGTACTTCGGCTTTGCCGTTGGCCCCCGCCAGGGATAACCGATCGTGTGCTGCCAGCAGTTGGGCCCGGGATTGTACGTGGACAGCTTGGTTCCGCAGACCGCGCAGCTACGGGCAGTGGACGACTTCGGGGTCGGCTCCTCGGGCGTTGCGTCGTCGCGTCGTTGCGCCTGCTTGGCCATGGAGATCTCCGCGGAAATCTGGTGGTTCGCGCCTGCGGCTATCATAGAGCCGGGTATTCTCTACCGTCCAGATGCGATTCCTCCCTCCGGCGGAGGTTGATGGCCACCGAAACCTACCTGGACCACGGTTCGGCCACGCCGATGGACGAACGCGCCCGTCATGCCATGCTCGACGCGACCGAGGCCTTCGGAGATCCGTTGCGCCTCCACGGCCCCGGCCGGGCCGCCAGGACGATCCTCGAGGATTCCCGGGCCACGGTCGCGGCGGCCATCGGGGCCCAACCCGACGAGATCGTCTTCACCTCGGGGGGGACGGAGTCGGTGGCCCTGGCAATCTGGGGCGGGTCCCGGCCCGTCCGTGAGCTCGGGCGTCGCATCGTGACCAGCGCCGTGGAGCACCCGGCCGTGGGTGGCGTGACCCACACCCTCGAGTCCGACGGCTTCGAGGTCGCGATGGTCCCGGTGGACGGATCCGGCCGGGTGGACCTCGACGCGTTCGCGACGGAGATCGAGAGGCCCGGCACGCTCCTCGCCTCGCTCCAGCACGCGAACCACGAGGTGGGAACGATGCAGCCCGTCGCCGAGGCGGTCCGGCTGTGCCGAGAGGCCGGAGTGCTGTTCCACACGGACGCGTGCCAGACGGTGGGGCGCCTTCCCATCGACACCGGCGCTCTGGAGGTCGACCTCCTTTCGCTGTCCGCCCACAAGTTCGGGGGCCCGCCGGGCATCGGCGCGCTCTACGTGCGACGGGGGGTTCCCCTGGTGGCCTTCCCTTGTGGTGACGACCGCGAGCGTAAGCGCCGGTCGGGCATGGAGAACCTCCCGGGCGTGGCGGCCATGGCCGCCGCCCTTGACTCGTCCCGGGAGGACACGGCCGACCAGGCGGCCTTCCAGTGGTTCCTCACGGACCGGCTGCGAGGCTTCCTCGAGGGCGTGCCGGGGGTCCGGGTCCACGGCCATCCCACGCAGCGGGTGCCCCACCTGGTGTGCTTCTCGGTGGCCGACGTCGACGCCGAGATCCTGGCCATGGCCCTGGACGACCGGGGGTTCCGGCTGTCGGTGGGATCGAACTGTTCGGGCGCCGCGGGCGAGCCGTCCCCCGTCCTCGAGCACATGGGCACGCCGAACACGCCGAGCTTCCGGATCGGCGTGGGCCGGGACACGTCCGAAGCTGACGTGGCTCGGTTTGCGGACACGCTCCCGGGGCTGGTCGACGAGCTGAGTCGTGTGGAGACGGCAACCGAGTCCGCCATGGCCCGCTATCGCCCGCGCGACGAGATCTGACGCTCGTCGGGGATGGCCTTCGCCCGAGAGCTACTTCACGGTCCAGGTGTCGCCGGCGTGGAGCAGCTTCCCGAGGTCCCCCTTGCCCAGGCGCTCGGTGGCCGTCGCGATCTGCTGCTCCATGGCCTCGCCGTAGACCGGCCGCTCCACCTCCCGGAACACGCCGATGCACGTCGGCTCGGAGGGCCCGCGCGACAGGTGGGCCAGCGCGAAGGCGAGCGACGGCCGGCCGTGCACGTCGTGGACCACGATGCTGTCCGGCGACACCTCGTCCACGTTGGCCACGACCAGCCGGCCGTTCTCCCCCACTGCGACGCACCGGTTCTCCTCGTCGAACAGGATGGGCTCGCCGTGCTCCAGCCGGATCTGGTTGTGCACGCCCTGCGGTTTCTCGCGGAGCAGGTCGAACGCACCGTCGTTGAACACGTTGCAGTTCTGGTAGATCTCCACGAACGACGCGCCCCGATGGGCGGCGGCCTGCCGCAGAACCGGCGTGAAGTGCTGGCGGTCGTTGTCGATGGTCCGGGCCACGAAGGTGGCCTCGGCGCCGAGCGCCAGTGCGATGGGGTTGAAGGGGTGGTCCACCGAGCCGAACGGCGTGGACTTCGTGACCTTGCCCTCCTCGCTCGTCGGCGAGTATTGGCCCTTCGTCAGGCCATAGATCTGGTTGTTGAACAGAAGGATCTTCATGTTCACGTTCCGGCGCAGGGCGTGGATCAGGTGGTTGCCGCCGATCGACAGCCCGTCGCCGTCTCCCGTGACCACCCACACGTCGAGGTCGGGCCGGGCCGTGGCGATGCCGGTGGCGAGGGCCGGAGCCCGCCCGTGGATCCCGTGGACCCCGTAGGTGTCCATGTAGTAGGTGAACCGGCCGGCGCACCCGATCCCCGACACGAACACCGTCTTGTCCGGGGCGATCCCGAGCTCCGGCATGAACGACTGGACCGCGGCCAAGATGGCGTAGTCGCCGCACCCCGGACACCACCGGACCTCTTGGTCGCTGGTGAAGTCCTTCTTCGTCAGCGTGCCCACGACACCCTCGCCGTCGCCACCGTTTCCCCTTCCGTTGCCGCCCGTTCCCCTTCCGTTGCCGCCGCTCCCCTGCTCCACGTCGCTCATCCCGCCACCACGTTCTGGATCTCCTGCTCCAGCTCCTCCGCGAAGATCGGGAGGCCCTGGACCTTCGAGTACGAAATGGCGTCCACCAGGAACCTGCCCCGGATCAGCAGCGCGAGCTGGCCCGTGTTCATCTCGGGGATCAGGACCTTGCGATAGGCCCGAACGACGTCGCCCGTGTTCAGGGGGAGGGGATTCAGGTGGACCAGATGGGCCGCCGCCACCTTCTTCCCCCCGTCCCGGACCCGGCGGACCGTGGCCCGGATGGTCCCCCACGTCGAGCCCCACCCCAGCACCAGGAGCTCGGCGTCGCCGTCGGGGTCATCCACCTCCAGGGGCGGGATGTCGTCGGCGATCTTGGCCACCTTGGCCGCCCGAAGCTCGGTCATGCGCTCGTGGTTCTCGGGCTCGTAGCTAATGTCGCCGGTCCCGTCCTCCTTCTCCAGCCCGCCGATCCGGTGGCGGAGCCCGGGCGTCCCGGGGACGGCCCACGGACGGGCCAGATTCTCGTCCCGCAGGTACGGCAGGAACTCCGTGCCGGCGTTGGGCTTGGTGGCGAAGCCGGGGTCGATCGTGGGCAGGCTCTCGACGTCGGGGAGCAGCCACGGCTCCGAGGAGTTCGCCAGGAAGGTGTCGGAGAGCAGGATCACCGGCGTCCGGAATTTCACGGCGATCCGGCAGGCCTCGATGGCCACGTCGAAGCAGTTCGCCGGGGAGTACGACGCGATGATCGGCATGGGCGACTCGCCGTGCCGCCCGTACATCGCCAGGAGGAGGTCGGCGGCTTCGGTTTTCGTCGGCATCCCCGTGGACGGACCCGCCCGCTGGACGTCGACGATCACCATGGGAAGCTCCAGGGCCACGGCCAGGCCGAGCGTCTCGGCCTTCAGGTCCATGCCGGGACCGCTGGTGCCGGTCACCCCGAGGTGCCCGGCGAACCCCGCGCCGAGGGCCACGTTGGCCGCGGCGATCTCGTCCTCGGCCTGAAGGGTTCGCACCCCGAAGTTCTTCAGCCGCGACAGCTCGTGCAGCAGCTCCGAGGCCGGCGTGATGGGGTAGCTCGCGTAGAACAGGGGCAGCCCGCTTCGCTCGCTCGCCGCCACCAGGCCGAGCGCCAGGGCCGCCGCGCCGGTGATGTTTCGGTAGATGCCCGGCGTGGCCGGTGCTGGCTTCACCTGGTAGGAGTGGGCGAAGAGCTCGGTGGTCTCCCCGAAGTTGTAGCCGGCCTTGAACGCCGCCACGTTGGCGTCGTAGACCTGCGGCTTGTCGCCGAACTTCTTGTGCAGCCAGTTCAGCGTGACGTCGGCGGGCCGGCCGTACATCCAGGAGACGAGGCCCAAGGCGAACATGTTCTTGGACCGCTCGGCCTCCTTGCGGGACAGGCCGAGCTCCTCCACCGCCCGGACCGTGATGGAGGTCATCGGCACCTTGTACACCTGGTAGCCGTCGAGGGTGCCGTCCTCCAGGGGGTTCGAGGCGTACCCGGCCTTGTCCACGTTTCGCTGGATGAAGGCGTCCTCGTTTACGATGACCGTCCCGCCCTTCTCCAGCAGGCGCAGGTTGGCCTTCAGGGCGGCCGGGTTCATGGCCACCAGGACGTTCGGGTGGTCGCCCGGGGTGGTGATGTCCTCGGACGCGAACTGGATCTGGAACGCCGACACCCCGTGGACCGTCCCGGCGGGGGCCCGGATCTCGGCCGGGAAGTCGGGCAGGGTGGCCAGGTCGTTGCCGAGGACCGCGGTGGCGTTGGTGAACCGGTCGCCGGTCAGCTGCATGCCGTCGCCCGAGTCGCCGGCGAACCGGATGACGACGTGGTCCTTCTCCTCGATCGACTTCGGCATCGCCGTTGCCGGGCGGTGCCCCGGCGGGCCTCCTCGTTGCTCGGGGGTTCTGCCATCTAGCGTAGCGCGCGGAGCGGCTTCGGACAGGTCGCGCGGTAGATTAGGCTGCGCCGAGACCCCGGAGGACCGATCGGATGACCTATAAGCGCATCGTCCTGGCGACCGACGGGTCGCCCTTCGCTGAGAGCGCCGAGCACGTCGGCGCCGCCTTGGCCCGGGCCTCGAAGGCGAGGAGCATGTTCATCATCCACACCTACGAGCGGCCGGAACGGGCCCAGTCCGCGGTGGAGCGGGCCGTAGCCGCGGCGAGGGCGGAGGACCTGGAGCCCCAGGTGGTGCTCCGGGACGGGTCCCCCGCCGCCGAGATCGTCGAGGTGGCGGACGTGAAGGAGGCGGACCTGATCGTCCTCGGCAGCCGGGGCCTGTCCCTCGGCGAGCAGATCATCGGCAGCGTGGCGAGCAAGGTGTCGCGCCACGCGCCCTGCGACGTCCTGCTGGTGCGGGAGCGCCCCGCCGAGCGACGGGAGGCCGGGACCATGCCGTATACCCGGATGCTCGTGGCCACCGACGGCTCGTCCACGGCCGATCGCGCTGCCCGGAAGGGTTACGCCCTGGCCACGCGGCTCGGCGCGTCCGTGACGCTGGCGTTCGTGGGCCACCCCAGGACCGGCGAGATGATCCTCCGGGACACGGCCGCCACGATCGGCGAGGGGACCGGGTCGGCCACCATGCTGATCCTCGGGGGCGACCCCGCCGAGGCCATCACGGGGGCCGCGGCGAGCGAGGGCCTCGACCTGATCGTGGTGGGCAACCGGGGGCTCACCGGGGCCAAGGGTCTGTTCCTGTCCTCGGTCCCGAAGAAGGTCTCCGAGTACGCTCCCTGCGACGTGTTGATCGCCCGGACCGTGGCCCAGAGCCTGTCCGAGATCGGCGATGGCGAGGGCGGGATCGTGGTGACCGGCGATCACCGGGTCGCCGTGTACCGGGACCAGAAGGGCACCGTGCACGCGCTGTCCGCGAAGTGCACACACATGGGCTGCACGGTGAAGTGGAATCCCGGGGAGCGGACCTGGGACTGTCCCTGCCACGGCTCGCGGTTCACCCCCACGGGCGAGGTGGTGAACGGGCCGGCCGCGAAGCCGCTGGAGCCGACCGACCTCTAGGTCCGCCTCACCACGGCTTCCAGATCATCAGCCACGTGATGAACACAAGCGACGCGTAGCCCAAGACGGTGTTCAAGAGCGGGAGCCGCGAGCGGAGCATCGCGTCAAGCTCCTCGTCGCTCCTCCGGGGAACCCCCGAGGGCCGCAGCTCCACCGCCTCCTTCAGCCGCTGGTAGTAGGGCCGGGCCACGAGGCCCATCTCCACGATCATGAACACCAACACTCCGAGCGAGACCCAGATCCACCCGTGGTCCCACCAGTCCAACCGGAATCCGGCCCACACCCCGCCGATCAGCAGGATCCCGAGCGAGACGTAGGAGGCCATGACGGAGGTTCCGGAGAACTGGAGCAGCTCCGCGATCCGGGTCCGGTCGCGTTCCGTGCGCAGCCGAAGGGCCACCATCATCGACACGCCGTGGGACATGACGAACCCAAGTACTCCCACGACGTGGACGAAGACCAGCAATCGGTAGTCGACGACGAAGGCCAGCATCAGCCCGTGATCGACTTCTCCGCTCGCCGGATCCGGCCGGCCAGCACGGCCAGAATCTTGGCCGCCACCCCCGGCTCCTCCCTGACCAGCCGGTCGAAAGCCCGCTTGAAGATGCGGATGCAGACCATGCGGGTGGTCGCGACCACCGAGGCCGTCCTCGGCCCGCCGTCCAGCAGCGCGAGCTCCCCGAAGAAGTCGCCCGGCCCCAGCTTGACCAGGGTCCGCTTGCCCTTCGTGACCTTGGCCTCCCCCTCCAGGATCAGGAAGAACGCGCCCCCCAGCATGCCGGCCTCCACGATGGTCTCGCCCGGCCGGAACCCGACCTCGTCCGCGTGCTCCGCGACCTGGCGAAGGTGGCGCCTGGACAGGCCGGCGAAGAGCGGGACCCGGGCCAGGACCTCCCGGCCGCGCTTGCCGAGGGGCCGATCGCGGCGACGGCCGCTCGGCGCCGGGCGGGTCCGGGCCCCCAGCGAAGCGATCCCCGGCGGAACCACATCGGCCAGCGAGTCAAGAGCGTCCTTCACGTTACCCCCGCATCGAGCCGGAGCCTACCGCACGCGGCCCGACGGACGTGTTTCCGCTGGAAGGGGCCACCGTCGCTCGCAGGGGTGCGCTAGCATGGGCTGCCTATGGCCGTGCCAACGAGAACGATCGAAACGGCCCGGGCGCGCCTCGAAGGACTCCTCGCAGAGCGCATCGTCATCCTGGACGGCGCGTGGGGCGTCCTCCTCCAAGGACGGGGTCTCACCGAGGAGGAGTTCCGGGGGGAACGCTTCCGCGACCACCCGCGGGACGTCAAGGGCGACCCGGACCTGCTCAACCTGACGCAACCCGACATCGTCTCCTCGGTCCACCACGCCTACCTCGAGGCGGGGGCCGACATCACGACCACCAACACGTTCACGGCCACATCGATCGGACAGGGGGACTACGGCCTCCAGGACGCCGTGTACGACATGAACGTGGCGGGCGCACGGCTCGCCCGGGAGGCGGTCGCGCGGTTCAACGATCGCTTCGTCGCCGGATCCGTCGGCCCGCTCAACGTGACGCTCTCGCTGTCCCCCAAGGTCGAGGACCCGTCCTACCGAAAGGTCACGTTCGACCGAGTCTACGAGGCCTATGCCGAGCAGATCCGTGGCCTGCGGGACGGGGGCGTGGACCTGTTGCTCACCGAGACGATCTTCGACACCCTGAACGCGAAGGCGGCGATCGCCGCCGCCATGGACGTGGCGCCGGACATCCCCCGGTGGATCTCCGTCACGATCGTGGACCGGAGCGGGCGAACGTTGTCCGGGCAGACCATCGAGGCCTTCTGGACCTCGGTGGAGCACGCGGAACCGTTCAGCGTCGGCGTGAACTGCTCGCTCGGCGCGGCCGAGATGCGGCCGTACCTGGAGGCGCTGGCCACGGTGGCGCCGGTCTACACGACGTGTCACCCGAACGCCGGGCTTCCCAACGCGTTCGGTGGGTACGACGAACAGCCGGACACCACCGCGAAGTACCTCCGCGAGTTCGCCGAGGCCGGCCTGGCGAACATCCTGGGCGGGTGCTGCGGCACCACCCCCGAGCACATCCGGCGGGTGGCGACGGCGCTGGAGGGCTTGCCCCCTCGGAAGGTTCCCGAGACCCCCCGTCTCACCGCGTTCTCCGGCCTCGAGCCGTTCGCCATCCGGCCCGACACCGGGTTCGTGATGATCGGCGAGCGCACCAACATCACGGGGTCCAGGCGCTTCCACCGGTTGATCGACGCCGGCGACTACCAGGGCGGCGTGGAGGTGGCCCTGGAGCAGGTGCGGGGCGGGGCGAACCTGATCGACGTCAATATGGACGCCGACCTGCTCGACTCCGAGCAGGCCATGACGACGTTCCTGAACCTCGTCGCCACGGAGCCCGAGATCGCCCGGGTCCCCATCATGATCGACAGCTCGAAGTGGTCGGTGATCGAGGCCGGCTTGAAGTGCGTGCAGGGCAGGGGCGTCGTGAACTCGATCAGTCTGAAGGAGGGCGAGGAGGAGTTCCTCGACAAGGCCCGGAAGGCCAAGCGGTACGGGGCCGGGGTCGTGGTGATGGCGTTCGACGAGAAGGGACAGGCCGACACGGTCGAGCGCAAGGTCCAGATCTGCGAGCGCGCCTACCGGCTGCTCACCGAAGACGCGGGCTTCGATCCCCAGGAGATCGTCTTCGACCCCTGCATCCTGGCCATCGCCACCGGGATCGAGGAGCACAACGAGTACGCGAAGGCGTTCATCGAGGCAACCAGGATCATCAAGGAGCGCTGCCCGGGCGTGAGGATCTCGGGTGGCGTGTCGAACCTCTCGTTCTCGTTCCGGGGCAACGACGTGGTCCGCGAGGCCATCCACTCAGCCTTCCTGTATCACGCCATCCAGGCGGGCCTCGACATGGCCATCGTGAACGCCGGCCAGCTGGTGCTGTACGAGGACATCCCGGCCGACCTCCTCGAGCACGTCGAGGACATCATCTTCGACCGCCGGCCCGACGCCACGGAGCGGATGGTGGCCTTCGCCGAGAACGTGCGGGGCGAGGGCACCAAGCGCGAGCGCGACCTGTCCTGGCGCGAGGGCGCCGTGGAGGACCGTCTGAAGCATGGTCTGGTGCACGGCATCGTCGACTTCATCGAGGAGGACGCCGAGGAGGCCCGGACCCACTACCCCCGGCCCCTGGACGTGATCGAGGGGCCCCTGATGGAGGGGATGAAGATCGTCGGCGACCTGTTCGGCTCGGGAAGGATGTTCCTGCCTCAGGTGGTGAAGAGCGCCCGAGCCATGAAGAAGGCGGTGGCTTACCTCGAGCCGTTCATGGAGGAGGAGAAGCTGCGCCTCGGAACCATCGATCGCTCGCAGGGCAAGGTGGTGCTGGCCACCGTGAAGGGCGACGTCCACGACATCGGCAAGAACATCGTGGGCGTGGTGTTGGGCTGCAACAACTACGAGGTCATCGACCTCGGCGTGATGGCGCCGGCAGATGTGATCCTCGACACCGCGGTGAACGAGGGGTGCGACATCGTGGGCGTGTCCGGCCTCATCACCCCCTCGCTCGACGAGATGGTGCACGTCGCCAAGGAGATGGAGCGGCGGGGCCTGGACCTTCCGCTGCTGATCGGGGGGGCCACGACCTCGAAGCAGCACACCGCGGTTCGGATCGCCCCGGAGTACGGCAACCCCACCGTCCACGTGATCGACGCGTCCCGCGTGACCGGCGTGGTCTCCGACCTCCTCGACCACGAGCGGAGGGCGAAGCTCGACCGGACCAACCGGGAGGAGCAACAGCGCCTCCGGGAGCAGCACGCCGAACGGGACCATCGGCCACTGCTCCCCTACCCGGAGGCCAGGGCGAACCGGACGCCGATCGTGTGGCACAAGCGGGATCTGGCGGTGCCGTCCTTCACCGGCGCGAGGGTGGTGGAGCCCTCCATCGAGACGCTCCGGCCGTACATCGACTGGACGTTCTTCTTCACGGCGTGGGAGCTGAAGGGGCGGTTCCCGGCCATCCTCGACCACGCGCGGCACGGCGCCGCCGCCCGCGAGCTGTACGAGCACGCCAACGAGCTGCTCGACGAGATCGAGTCGAGTAACTGGATCGGCGCCCGCGGCGTGTACGGGTTCTGGCCGGCCCGAACCGACGACGACGATCTCGTGCTGGCGACCGACGGCGGACCGACGAAGTTCCACATGCTGCGGCAGCAGGCCGACCACGGCGACGGACGGCCCAACCGGTCCTTGGCCGATTACGTCGCCCCTGCCGAGACCGGCCTCACCGATCACGTCGGCGCCTTCGCCGTCACGGCAGGGATCGGGGTCGACGACGTCGTCGCTCGGTTCGAGGCCGACCACGACGACTACGGCGCCATCATGGTGAAGGCCCTGGCCGACCGGATGGCTGAGGCCTTCGCCGAGCACCTGCACGAGGTGGCCCGCCACGAGTGGTACGAGACCGGCCCCAAGATGTCGAACGAGGAGCTCATCGCAGAGCGGTACCGGGGCATCCGCCCGGCCTTCGGCTACCCGGCCTGCCCCGACCACAGCGAGAAGCGCACGCTGTTCGCGCTGCTCGGCGCCCCAGAGCTGGGGATCGAACTCACCGAGACGTTCGCCATGATGCCGGCGGCATCGGTGTCAGGGCTGTACTTCGGGCACCCCGCGGCCCGGTACTTCAACGTCGGTCGGATCGGACGTGACCAGGTCGAGGACTACGCGGCTCGCAAGGGCATCGACGTCGCCGAGGCCGAGCGCTGGCTCCGCCCGAACCTGGCCTACGAGCCCGACTGAGCGGCGGATGGGCAGCTTCTGGCACTCGTTCGCCGACATGGCCGTGCTCGACGCGGGCGGGGAGCTGGTCGTCGATCGGGGTGAGGGCGGGTACATCTGGGACGAGGACGGCCGGCGCTACCTCGACGCCACAGCCGGGCTCTGGTACTGCAACGTCGGGTACGGCCGCGAGGAGATCGCGGACGCCGCCGCGGCCCAGCTCCGCAAGCTGGCGGCCTACTCGACGTTCGGCGACCTCTCGAACCGACCAGCCATCGAGCTAGCCGAACGGGTCGCGGCCTTCTCGCCGGACCCCGACAGCCGGGTGTTCCTGACGAGCGGCGGGTCCGACTCCATCGACACCGCGGCCAAGATGGCCCGGCGGTACTGGCAGCTCACGGGCCGGGCCGACCGAACGCTGTTCGTCACACGGGAGAACGCGTACCACGGCATGCACGTCGCCGGGACCAGCCTGGCCGGGATCGAGGCCAACCCAGCCGGGTACGGCCCGCTGGTGGGCGACGTGGTGAAGGTGGCGTGGGACTCGGCGGACGCCCTCCGCCATGTCATCGACGCGGCCACACCGGAGCGGGTCGCCGCCTTCTTCTGTGAACCCATCATCGGCGCCGGGGGCGTGTTCCCCCCGCCCCCCGGCTACCTGGCCGAGGTCCGAGAGATCTGCCGGCAATCCGGGGTGCTGTTCGTGGCCGACGAGGTCATCACGGGGTTCGGCCGAGCGGGCGACTGGTTCGCCAGCAACCGGTGGGACCTTCAACCCGACATCATCACCTGGGCCAAGGGCATCACCAGCGGCTACCTCCCGATGGGCGGGGTGATCGCCTCGCCCCGGGTGGCCGAGCCCTTCTGAACCGCCGGCGGGCTGTGGCGGGACGGCTACACCTACTCCGGGCACGCCACCGTGGCGGCGGCCATGGCGAACCTCGACATCTTGGAGCGGGAAGGGCTCCCGAAGCGGGCCCTTCAGCTGGAGACCGACCTCGCCGACGCGCTGACGCCCCTGGCCGAGCACCCGATGGTGGACGAGGTTCGGGCGGGGGCCGGCGTGCTGGCCGCCGTACAGCTCTCCGCTGAGGCGATAGCCGAGGACCCCACGCTTCCGCGCAGAGCCGTGGCCGTGTCGGGACGCCGGGATCATGACCAGGACCCTGGCCACCGGAGGGCTCCAGGTCTCGCCGGCGCTCGTGATCGACGGGGCGGGGTTGAACGAGCTCAGGAACGGTTTCCGGGCCGCCCTCGACGCCCTGGCCTGAGCGGAGGACGCCCCGCGGTAGGGACGACGCTCCCGCGCCGGAAACGAAGGCCTAGTGGAAGGAGTGGCCGCAGGCGCAGGAGCTCTGGGCCGCCGGGTTGTCGATGGTGAAGCCGGAGGCCTCCAGGCTGTCCACGAAGTCGATGGTCGCCTGCGTGAGGTACGGGGCGCTCATTTTGTCCACGACGATCCGGACCCCGAACTGCTCCTCGCCGACATCCCGGTCGGTGACCTGGTCGTCCAGGTACATGGCGTAGCGGAGCCCCGAGCACCCGCCCGGCTGCACGGCGACGCGCAGGGCAATGTCGGTCCGCCCCTCTTCCACCAGGAGCTCCTGCACCTTGCCCGCCGCGGCCTGGCTAAGCTGGATCATCGTCCCTCCGGTCTTCCTCGGGTGACGCCTCGGTCACGCCTGCCCTTCGATTGTAGCGGCTGGGGCGCCAAGATCCGACCCCCAATCACGCCTCCCTGAAGTCGGCCACCACGGCCCCGGTCGTCATGCGCAGCTCCTCCGGGGTGATCCGGAATACGGAATCCGGGGTCCCGGCCGCCGCCCAGACCTCCTCGAACGCCAGGAGGTCGCGGTCCAGATAGGTGTCGACGAGCTCCGGGTGACCGAACGGCGGGGTGCCGCCGATGGCGAACCCCGTCGCCGCCCGGACCTCGAAGGGGTCCGCCCGTCGGACCTCTTCCGCACCCACCAGCAATGCCAGCCGGGCGGTGTCCACCCGGTTCGCTCCCGACGTCAGGGCCAGCACCGCGTGCCCGTCGGCCACGAACACCAGGGACTTCACGATCTGCCCCACCCGGCAGCCGATGGCGCGCGCGGCGTCCTCCGCGGTCTTCGTCCCCTGAGGGAACCGCCGGACCCCCACGTCGTGTCCCCGCACCCGGGCCGCATCCAGGAACCGGTCGACGGCCTTGCTCATCCCACGGACCATAGCCCGGCCGCGTCGGCCGCGACCTCCTCCGCCAGGTCCTCCAGGGCCCGGCGGGCGTCCTCCATGGCGCGTCCCTCGCCGAACCGGTCCACCAGCGAGAACACGGGCACGTCCGGGGGGCGGACCTCGGCCCGGCCGCACAGGACTACGACCGGGACCCCCGCCTCCCGGGCCGCCCGGATCACGCCGGCCGGGGCCTTCCCGTGCAGCGACTGCTCGTCCAGCTTCCCCTCGCCCGTGATGGCCAGGTCGGCCCGGCCCAAGCGCTCCGGGAGCCCCACGGCCTCCATCACCACCTCCGCGCCCGGCCGGAGGTGCGCGCCGAGGAACGCGACGAGCCCGGCTCCCATCCCGCCGGCCGCCCCGGCCCCGGGGACGTCGCGCACGTCGATCCCGAGATCCCGGTGGACCACGGCGGCGAAATGGGCCAGGGCCCGGTCCAGCAGCACCACGTCATCGGGGGTGGCCCCCTTCTGCGGCCCGAACACGGCCGAGGCCCCCTGGGGGCCGGTCAGCGGGTTGTCCACGTCGCTCGCCACCACGAACCGGGTTCGGCTGACGGCCGGGTTCAGGCGGGACGCATCGATCCGGGCCAGGTCGAGCAGGGCAGCGCCACCCGGGACGATCTCTCGGCCCTCGGCGTCCAGCAGACGGACGCCGAGGGCCTGCGCCATCCCGGCCCCGCCGTCGTTCGTCGCGCTCCCCCCGATGCACACGACGATCTGGGCCGGCGTCTCCCGAAGGGCCACGTGGATCAGCTCACCCGTGCCCCACGTCGTGGTCCGCTTGGGGTCCCGCCGGGCTTCCGCGATCAGCTCGAGCCCCGAGGCCCGGGCCATCTCCACGACGGCGATCCGCCCGGTGGGTCCGGAGGCGATCGCGTATCCGGCCTCCACGGGATCCATCAGCGGACCGTGCACACGGAGCCGCCGGATTTCGCCCGCCAGGGCCTGGGCCAGGGCGTCCAAGGTCCCCTCGCCCCCATCGGCCATGGGCACCTCCGCGAGGTCGTCGTGGGGGCGGGCCCGCCGCCACCCGGCGGCGATGGCTCGGGCGGCCTGAGCCGCCGTCAGCGTGCCGCGGAACTTGTCCGGTGCCACCAGGACCCGCATCGGCGCGAGGGTACAATCCGCCGCGACCATGCGCCCGGATCGAAGGAGACCGCAGACGTGAGCCTCGACCGGATGCAGCTCGTCGGGATCGCCCACGCCGAGCGGGAACGTCTCGGGCGCACGATCCAGTACACGCCGCCCGACGCCTGGGAGAAGGACAGCCCCTGCGCCGGATGGCGGAACCGCGACGTGCTGGCCCACCTGACCGCGCAGGAGATCGCGGCGGCGCAGGTGGTCGGGAGCGAGGAGGCCAAGGAGTTCGAGGCGTTCCGGGAGGCGAACGACGGTGACTTCTGGCTCGACGGGTTCAACGAATGGGCGGTGGAGGTCCGAAAGGACGCGCCCACCCGGCAGCTCGCCGTCGATTGGGGGAAGGCCGCCAGCGCCTTCCTGGATCGCGCCGCCGACATCTCCGACGAGGACTGGCCGAACACCAGAGTCCCGTGGGTTGCGGGCGAGATCGGGGTCCGATACCTCGTGCAGTCCCGGGTCATCGAATGGTGGCTGCACGGAGAGGACATCAGGGAGGGCGCGGGCCTGGAGGAGAACCTCCAACATTGGCCCATCTATCTCATCAACGACATAGGCATCCGGATGCTCCCCTACGCCTTCGGCCTTGCCGGGCTGTCCTTCCCCGGGACGAGCGTCCAGGTCGACCTGGAGGGCGTAGGCGGCGGGAGCTGGCACTGGGGGCTCGCGGCCGGCGAGACCCCGGCGGAGGACCACAAGCCGGACGCGTTCATCGAGGGCCGCGCCGCGGCGTTCGCCCTGGTGGCCGGGCGCCGGGCGGCCGCGGAGCACTTCCTGGACCTCGGCATCCTCGTGGTCGGGGGGGACGAGGACCTCGCCCTGGCGGTCCTGGAGCACATCCGAGCGTTCGCCGAATAGCTCCGGGCCAGAGCCGGCCCGGATTCCCATCCGTACTTCCACCGAGTAGCGTGCTGCGCGTGCGATTCAGGGAAACGGGCTCGGACGCCTCGCTCATGGCGGCGTTCGCCGAGCGGGACCAGGCGGCCGCCGAGGTCCTGTACGAACGCTTCGCATCGCGCGTGTACGGGCTCGGGGTCGTGATGCTCGGCACCGACGCCGCGGCGCAGGACCTCGTGCAGGACACGTTCGTGAAGCTCTGGCGGAGCGCCGACCGGTTCGACGAGGCCAGAGGCAGGCTCGACACCTGGGTCCTCCTCGTGGCGAGGAGCCTCGCCATCGACGCGCTCCGCCGGAGGGTGCTGGAGGCTCGAACGGCCGAGACCACCGGACCGGTGAGGGACGTCTCGGCGGAACCGGGGCCGGACGAGGTGGCCGAGACGGAGGACCTGGCGGCGCGGGCCAGGCGGGCCATGGCCTCCCTGTCCGACGGGCAGCGGGCGGCCCTGGAGCTCGCCTACTTCGGCGGAAAGACCAGCGCCGAGGTGGCCGAGTTGGAGGGCATCCCCCTCGGAACGGCCAAGACCAGGATCAGGACGGCGCTGCTGAAGCTCCGCGAAGTGCTGGAGGAACAACGTGAGCTGTGACGAGGTCCGCGAGCAGCTCGTCGACCATCTGCTCGGCACGCTGGACGAGCCGGTGGACCTGGAGGTCCGCCGGCACGTCCGAGGTTGCTCGGGGTGCCGGCGGGAGATGACCGCCCTCGCCGAGGGCGTCGGCACGTTCGCCCGGGCCGCCCATCAGGTCGAACCACCGCCGGAGCTCGAGGAGCGCGCGCTCTCCGTGCTCCGAGACGAGTGGGCGGAGGCACCCGCGCAGCAGACCCCGCGCCGCCGCTTCCGCCGGCTGGCCTGGGCCGCCGCCGTGGTCGCGCTGGCCGGTTCCCTCGCCTGGGGATACGCATCGAACGTCCGGGCGGACCGCAACGAACGGGCCGCTATCAAGTACGAAACCTTCCTCGGCGTGCTGGGGGGCGAGAACGTCCGGGTCGGCGTGCTCCGCCCCGTCGGATCGCAGCAGCTCGAAGGCAGCGCCGTCCTGTACGACTCGAAGGTCGAACAGTCGTGGGTCCTGGTCCTGGTGCGGGCCCCGGGGATGAAAGGCGAGGCCAGGATGACCCTTTCCTCCCCCGATGGCCGCACCATCGAGCTGTTCCCCGCCGAGTTCGGCCGGGGCGGCGAGGCCGCCGGCTGGCTGGTGACGTCGTCGAACCTGAAGCCCTTCGACACCCTGACGATCCAAGACGCCGTCGGAGTGGTGATCGCGAAGGGAACCGTCTCCGCAAACTAGCGGGACACGGTCAGTCGCTTGATGTACCGAGGGTGCGCGCCGAACCGGTACTTGTACGCGAAGTCGCCCTTCAGCAGGTCGAACCCGCTGCACCCGCTTTCGATGGCGATGCGGATGTCCTCGGCCACCAGGACCATCCCCGGCGAGAGGTGCCGCCACTCCCGGTCGAAGGCCGAGTTGTAGAGGTAGGAGATCCCCTCGAACCGGAAGCCCACGGTCCCGGCCACCTTCCATTCCTGGACCTCGATGAAGGCCAGGCTGAAGATCCCGCGGGGGAGGAAGGCTTCGCCGAGGCGCCGGAAGAAGATCTCCATGCCCGGCTGGAGGAACACGCCCTTCGGCCCGTCGCTCGACTTGTGCAGGTCCACGAACCGGTCGAGGTACTCCATGAGCGTGGCCTCGTGGGCCAGGCAGATGCGGTACGGGCCGGCCTCGGCCTCCAGCCTTCGGGCCTTCCGCTTGATCTCGTGCCGCAGCTTCGACGGGAGACCGGCCAGGTACTCGTCGTAGGACCCGGGAAGGGGCAGGAACGGAGCCGTCCCGTTCTGATCATCTCCGACCTCAACCGAGAACCCTTGCACCGCAGCCGCTTCGGCCAGACGCTCCAGCCACGGCCGGTCCTCCGCCAGGCCGCGGAGATCCGCCACCGACCAATCGTCGCGGCGGTCGAGCGCAACGAACAGCTCCTTGGCGAACGGGCCGGCCGCCTCCGGGATGGCCACCGGGCCCATGTAGTCGGTGACCTCCGTGCCGCCGAGGAACCGGAGCGTGGTCCCCGCCCGCTCGAAGGCAACGGCGCCCACCTGCCCCCCGTCCTCCTCGGCGAACGCCAGCAGCAGGTGCTCGGTCAGTTGCCCGAACTCCTCCCAGTACAGCTTGAGGAACTGCGGCGTGTGGAAGAACGTGCCGGCGGGATCCGCGGTGACGAGCGTCGACCAGTCGCGGCGGACGAAGTCCCGGCCGTCTTCCGAGAGCACGATGTCCATGCCCGCTACCGATCCAGGACGAATACGGTGTGGTGGTAGGTCCAAAGGGTCGGCCAGAGCGGCCGGTACGTCTCGGCGTGGGTGATCGAGAGGTCCCGCGCCTTGAACAGCTCGATCCACCCCTCCGCCGACCGGAACGTGAACGGCGTCGGCACCCCGTGTCGGAGATTGAGCAGCCAGTCCCATGCCACGTTCAACGCGCGGTCGATCCGCGACGTGGGCGTGTCCTCGGCGATGATCACGCGGTGCCGGGCGATCCGGACGGCCTCGTCGAGGAGCCCTTCCTGCTCGTTCCACCGCTCCATGTGGTGGAACACGAACATCAACAGCACCACATCGAACGTACCGTCGTCGAACGGGACCCGCGTCGGGTCGGTCTGGAGGACGAACGGGAGCGTTCGGTCGCGGTTCTCGTACGCCACCAGGTCGCACAGGGTCGGGACCACGCCCGTCTTGCGCTGCAACCACCGGGCCATGAACCCGGTCCCCGCTCCGAGGTCGAGCATGGTCTGCCCGACCTCCAGGTGGGGCGCGATGCGGCTCCCCTCCTCGTTCTCTCGCAGGAACATCGGCTCAACTCTATCGGCTCGGCGCGTACCGCCGGCCGCGCTCCAACGACGCCGGCCGCGGCCTTACCAGGAGCCGCCGCCACCTCCGCCTCCCCCGCCACCGGAGGAGCCGCCGCCGAAGCCGCTTCCGCCGGAGCCGGAAGGGGTCGACGCGATCGTTCCGGCCGTCGTCACGGTGAACCCGTCCATAGCGTCGGAGAACCGGCCGTACGCGAACGCGTTCTGGGAGACGTACCAGGACGTGTCCGGTGGCGACTCCCCCAGGACCTCGAAGGCCCGGGCCCACTTCTCCGTCAGCCCGAACACGATCGCGTACGGCAGGTACCGGATGAACAGGTTCTCCCGTTCCGCGAACCGGGCCAGGTTCGTCTCGGCGGTCTCGATCACGGTGCGGAAGCCCCGGACCCGTCGCACCATCCCGGTCCCCTTGGCCGTGCGCCGTGGCATCCGCTTTGCGCCGGCCATGAGCAACAATCCGCCGAGGATCACGGCGAGCGGGAGCACGGCCAGGCGGGTCCAGGCCATGGCCGCGAACTCGAGCCCGATCCCTGCAGCCAGCACCCCGACCCCGATCGCCACCCACCGCTGACGCAGCTGATCGGGCCGCGCCGAGAACCACCCCTTCGCCACCGCGTCGCGATACAGAGCAGCCTGGACGTCGTGGAGCCGCGAGACGAATCTCCTCCGCAGGCTCGACAGCTTCACTTCGTCGCCGTCCTCGAACAGACCGTCGAGCAACTCTCGTTCGTATTCGAGTAGGTCCCGGTGGGGATCCTTCAACTTCGTGAGCTTCCAGTCCGGCTTGCCGAACCACCCCTTCTTCGGGATCTCCTCGATCACCAGGTACTTGCGGACGGCGAGGTCGATGACGGTCGCCGTGACATCGAGCGGGTTGGCCACCTCGTCGATCAGCGTCCCGATCTGGCCCGGGCGGACGCCGTCGGGCGGCGCGAACTCCACGGGTCCGGACGCGTCCCCTTCGAACGCGGGGACCGCTTGCTCGGGCGTTCCCTCCGGAGCGCCCATCAGCACGTCC
>Ga0209853_1000023_pt1 | contig 41741 bp, 39 predicted proteins | sample GWRWS1_30_40_FD_187224 | JGI IMG/M metagenome (GOLD analysis project Ga0209853, IMG submission 187224) | Riverbed sediment microbial communities from areas with vegetation nearby in Columbia River, Washington, USA - GW-RW S1_30_40 (SPAdes)... | ecosystem: Environmental > Aquatic > Freshwater >...
GAACTGCTGACCCGGGGCGGGATCTACACCAAGCTATACCAGTTGCAATATCGCGACCAGGAGCTGCGGCTGCCGAAGCTGCCGACGCCGTCCTGATGGACGATCAGCGAAGCCTTGAGGCGGTAAAAGCCCTCATCGTGAAGGCAGTAGAATCTCGCCGGGAACTGGTGGCGTATTCAAAGCTGGAAGCGATCGAGATGGACCGGTATGCGCGGGACGTCGAGCGAGGGGCGCTCGAAGAGCTCGCCAAACTGTTGCCGAACGCATCCGGCGGCGAGCAACTCTATCAGGTGAAGACCAAACTTACCTGGATGGAACAGCAACTGGCGGAACTAGACGGGCGGAAAGACATTCAGGAGCGCTCGCGCGCCCTCGAGCGGGACGAAATTACCTGGCGGACCTTCGAAGATATTTCGTGGCTACTCGGAGTGGTTTAGACGGGTAGACGCTACTTTCGTTTCTTGCCGCCCCCGCGTTTCGCTTCGGTATTGCGCTTCAGATCCAGGAGGCGCTCTTCACTTTCCTTCATGAACGCTTTGAGCTTATCCTCAAAGGACGTCTTCGCACGCGCCCGGATGGCGCGCTCTTCTGGGGAGAATGCCTGCTTGAGGGAGAGGTCGAGCTTGCCTTTCTCGTTGATGCCCAGGATCTTGACCTTGATCCGTTCTTGCTCCTTGATGTAGTCCCGGACATCCTTGACGTATGCGTCCGCGATCTCGGAAATATGAACGAGACCGCTCTTGCCATCGGGGAGTTCTACGAACGCGCCGTAGTGCGTGATCTTGACGACCGTGCCTTCGACGATCGTACCAGCTTCTACCGCCATGACTTGCCCGGCTCTACCTCCTCGACAGGTTAACTACGTGGGATGCACGGGAATTATACGGCTGCCCTCGCAAATGTGTCAATTAGAACTGGTTAGAACCCCAGCCGGTGGAGCCAGGACCGCCAGACCGGCTCCTTCTGGGTCGGTTTCCCGGCAGGTAGCCCGGCCGGTCGGGGTCCCGCCGACCGCGGTGTTGGGGGCTTCGGCCGGATAATCAACAATGCCACCTCGCCCGGCTTGACCAGCCCGAGTTGTTCGCGGGCAATACGTTCGATGTAACCCGGGGTGTGCAGGAGTTTGATCTCTTCCCGGAGCAGGGCGCCCTGCTCGATCAGGTCCTGTCGCACCTGTTCCAGGCGCGCAGCTTCCCGTCTGAGGCGGTACACCTGGAGGAAGCTGGATCCAAATGCGTAGGTGACGGCAACCAGCAGTACCAGGACCAGTGAGCTGACAAACCATCGCGGGACGCGCTCCATAGGCTGCTCCGACGAACGGTGCGACGTATGCTTGGATCGACTACGATCGAGCGATTGGCGGCCTCCGACTGTTCTCCTCCTTAACGCGCTTCCGCTCTGCTCTTGAACACGCTCGCCCCCGGATAGATCGCTTTGTCTCCAAGTTCCTCTTCGATCCTGAGCAGTTGGTTGTACTTCGCGACGCGCTCGCTGCGAGAGGGGGCCCCGGTCTTGATCTGCCCTGCGCCCGTGGCGACGGCCAGGTCTGCGATCGTCGTGTCTTCGGTTTCTCCCGATCGGTGGGAAATGATCGTCGCATAGCCGGCCTGCTGGGCCATACGCGTTACGTCGAGCGTTTCGGTGAGCGTACCGATTTGGTTGACCTTCACGAGAATCGCGTTGGCGCACCCGCGCGCAATGCCTTCACGGAGTCGCGTCGCATTTGTGACGAACACGTCATCTCCCACGAGCTGTGTTTTTCTTCCCAGGCGGGCAGTGAGGCGCGTCCAGCCGCCCCAATCATCCTCGGTCACTCCATCTTCAATCGAGAGGATGGGATACGATGAAATGAGTTCGTCGTAGTATTCGATCAGATCATCGAGAGAACGCACGACGCCCTCACCTTGAAAATCGTAGTTGCCGGCCTTGTGGAGATTCGTGGCCGCCACGTCGAATGCAATCCCTATCTCCTCGCCCGCCTGGTACCCGGCTGCCGAGATGGCATCCATGAGGGCGTCGATCGCTTCTTTCGTTGACCGGAACGCCGGCGCGAACCCACCCTCATCGCCGACCGCGGTGCTCATGCCGCGTTTATGAAGGAGAGCCTTCAACGCATGAAATGTCTCGATGCCCATGCGGAGCGCGTCGGAGAACCGGCCGGACCGGATCGGTACGATCATGAACTCCTGTACGTCCAGCGGGTTGTCGGCGTGAAGGCCACCGTTGATGACGTTCATCAGGGGCACCGGCATCGTGCGCGCCTGCTCGCCCCCGAGATACGAGAAGAGCGACCGTCCGGCAGATTGGGCGGCGGCCCTGGCGACGGCGAGTGACACCGCCAGCGTGGCGTTTGCCCCGAGGTGTGCTTTGTTCTCCGTTCCGTCGAGCTCGATCATGAGCCGGTCGATGCCGGTGAGATCTGAACTCTCACGGCCACGGAGACGGGGCGCGATAACCTCATTCACATTGGCGGCGGCTTTGAGCACGCCCTTCCCGGCAAACCGCCGGCGATCGCCGTCGTGGAGCTCCAGAGCTTCGTGCGCGCCAGTCGACGCGCCCGACGGCACCGCCGCCCGTCCCCAGTGGCCATCGTCAAGATGGATATCCACCTCGACGGTGGGGTTACCTCGAGAATCGAAGATCTCGCGGGCGTGGACGGAACTGATCTTCGCCATGCGTTACGGAGAGAGCTCTTCCACGTGCAGGCGTGAGAGAACCTCAACCAGGTCTTTCGAGGGTGCGGGGCGCTCGGGAACGTCCAGGACTTTGGCAATCAGCCGGCGGTCACCCTGGGCGATGGTGATCACGTCGCCCGCCTTGACGCTGGCCGTCGCTTTCGCCCGCTGCCCGTTCACTCGGACCCGGCCGCGGTCACAGAGCTCATTGGCGAGGGTGCGGCGCTTCACAAGGCGGCTCACTTGAAGGAACTTGTCGAGACGCATCAATCAAACGGCGGTCATAGGTCGTAGGTCATAGGTCGTTGGTAGCGACGATGCAATTTCCACGACCTACGACCAACGACCGAATTGCTGCACTTACTTTGTGGCTTTATCAACTTTCGTAATCTTTGCCTGAGACTTAGCTTTTTTCAGCCACTCCTGGAACGCGGCCTCACTTTTGCGGGTCAACAGCTGGCCGCGGATCTGTTCACGCACGGCCTCGATGCGGGCCGGCTGCGGCGATCGGCTGTCGGCGACCCTGATGATGTGAAAACCGAACTGCGTCTTAACGATTCCTGACGTCTGTCCGGGCTTCAGTGAAAACGCCACCTTCTCAAACTCGCCGACAAGCTGTCCGCGGCTGACGAATCCCAGGTCGCCGCCCTGAGGTTTGCTTCCGGGATCCTTCGAATACTGTTGGGCGAGTTCGTCAAACTTCTCCCCACGCCGGAGGCGCGCCAGGACCAGCCGGGCCTCGGCTTCCGTCTGGAGCAGAATGTGGCTGACGCGGACCTGCTCGGCCTGATCGTACTCGCTGCGGCGTTCATTGAAGTACTTTTGGATTTCCGCGTCTGTCACCGTGGTGTTTGTCACGCGCTCCGTCAGGTTCTGCATGGTGATCGTCCCGCGCAGCCGGTTCTTCAAATCCGCCAGCGTCCACTTCCGTTGTTCCAGCGCCTGCTGAAACTCCTCTTCTGTGGGGAAGTTGCGCCTGATGTCGGCGAGCTGCGCGTTGATCTGCGCCTCTGATGCCACGGCATTGTAGCGACGGGCTTCCTGGTTGATGATCCGCTGTTCGATCACCTGATCCAAAACGATACGGACGATCTCGTTTCGCTGTTTATTATCGTCGGGAATGCCATACTGCCTGGCGATCGCGTCCACTTCCCGGTCCAGGTCCGTCGCGTAGATCACCTCACCGTTCACCCTGGCGGCCACGGCAGTGCTACGCTTCATGCCTGTCGTCAAGGCCACGGCAGCGGCCGTGGCGACTACAACGAAGATGGCGGTGAAGAGGATCACTTTGAAACGACTCGTCATTCGCGAACTCCTCCCAGTGTCAAGACGCAACCGGCTGTCGAAAGTTTACTACCTACGAGGAGCCTGATGCCATGGCGGTGGCCTCGCGCCGCCGTCCGGTCCTGGTGAGCGCGAGCAGTGTCTGTCTGATCAACCCCGCGTCTTCAGCGAACCGCGCTCCACTGGTGCGCAGCCGCAACCCTGTCGGGGTCATCGTCAACCGGCCCTGCAGCGCTGACGCAAGGCGAGCTTCATCTTCACGGCTCGGCGTCCACCCTGCGGCAGGCTTGATGAGGATACGTCCTTGTTCTCGCGTGATGGACACCACTCCGGCCTGCTTGGCGAGCGCGCGGAGTCGCACCACATCGATCAGATTGGTCGCGGGCTCGGGCAGCGGCCCGAACCGGTCGGTCAACTCCTCGACCACGGCGTTGGCGTCGTCGACAGTTCGCGCCGTCGCGAGCTTTCTGTATACGGCCATCCGCTGGCCCTCGTCGGAGATGAACTCGTTGGGAAGATACGCATCGATTCCAAGATCGATCGTGGCATCGGGGACCTCTTCCACCATCTCCCCACGCAGCTCACGGATCGCCTCATCGAGCAGCCGGCTGTACAGTTCGAACCCCACCGCGGCAAGGTGACCGTGCTGCTCGGGACCTAGCAGGTTACCGGCTCCGCGAATTTCCAGGTCGCGCATCGCCAGCTTGAAGCCGCTGCCCAGCTCGACGAACTCTTGCATGGCCTCCAGCCGTTGCCGTGCCTCCTCACTCAGGTTCGCGCCACGCGGGTACAGCAGGTAGCAGAACGCCTGCCGGTCGGAGCGTCCGACACGACCGCGCAGTTGGTAGAGCTGCGACAGCCCCATCATGTGAGCGTCTTCGATGATGATGGTATTCACCTGCGGGATGTCGAGGCCGATTTCGACGATGGTCGTGCAGACAAGCACGTTGAAGCGTCCGCCCAGGAAATCCATCATCACCTCTTCCAACTTTTCCTCAGGCATCTGACCGTGCGCCACAGCGACGCTCGCCTCCGGCACCAGGGCACGGATCCGCCGCGCCGCCCGCTCAATGCTCTGGACCCGGTTATGCACCACGTACACCTGACCGCCGCGATCCAGTTCCTGCATGATGGCGTCGCGGATCAGCGTGTCCTGGTCGGGCCTGATCTCAGTTTGAATCGGCAGACGCGCGTCCGGCGGCGTTTCCATCACCGACATGTCGCGCAGCCCCACGAGGGACATGTGCAGGGTGCGGGGGATCGGGGTGGCGGTGAGCGTCAGCACGTCGACGGTTGCGCGGAGCTGCTTGAGTTTCTCCTTGTGCCTGACACCGAAGCGCTGCTCTTCATCGATAATCACCAGGCCTAGGTTTCTGAACGCGACGTCCTTCTGCAAGACGCGGTGCGTCCCGATGAGGACGTCGACCTGTCCGTCCTTGACCTGTTCGATCACGCGCTTCTGCTCCGAGGCCGAGCGGAACCGGCTTAGCATGTCAACTCTAATGGGATAGGTGGCCAGACGCTTCAGAAACACGTTGTAATGTTGCTGAGCCAAGATCGTCGTGGGCACGAGCACGGCGACCTGCTTGCCGTCCATCACCGCTTTGAAAGCAGCGCGCAATGCCACTTCGGTTTTCCCGTATCCAACGTCGCCAGCGACGAGCCGGTCCATCGGCTTCGCGGTCTCCATATCACGCTTGATGTCCTGGATCGCAAGCCACTGATCCGGTGTCTCTTCGAACTCAAAGGTCGCCTCGAGCTCGTGCTGCCAGGGGGTGTCGGGACTGAAGGCGTGGCCCGACGCCGCCTCGCGGGTGGCATACAGTGTGAGCAGCTCGCGGGCCATCTGCTGCGCCGCTTCTTTGACACGCTTCTTCTCGCGTTCCCATTCGGTCCCGCCCAGGCGATGAACTTTCGGAGGCTGGCCCTCAACGCCGATGTATCGCTGCACCAGGGCAATCTGGTCGGTGGGAACGTAGAGCTTGTCGTTCTGAGCGTACTCGAGCTCGAGGTAGTCACGTTCCGCGCCATTCAACAACAGGCGGACCATCCCGCGGTAGTTCCCAATGCCGTGATGCAGGTGCACGATGTAATCGCCGGGCGACAAATCTGTCCACGAGTAGAGCCGGACACCCTCGCGGAATCGGAACCGTCGTCGCCGGCGACGCCAGCCCACGATTTCGCTGTCGGTGAGCACGACGAGCGCTGCCGCATCTACCTGGAACCCGCGTGACAGAGGGCCACCCACAACGATCGTGCGCCCGGGTTCTGGGACCTTCGCGAGCGAGCCGACCGTCGTCACTTGGATCCCGTGGCTTCTCAGGATCTCGTTAATTCGTTCCGCCTGCGCCGAGGCGACGACGATGCGCCGTCCGTAGTTCTGCCACGACTCGATGGCGCGCGCCAGGAGTTTCATCTGACCGCCGAACGCCTCCACGCCGCCAAAGTGCATCGCGATCTCCTCGGCGCCCTCGTTTGGAGGATGGACCGAAGATATCCGGAGCGATGCGGTATGCAGCCGCCCCTGGAGATCACCCCAGCTGAAGAACGCGCCCGGTTCGAGTTCAGCTCCGCGCTCGACAGCTAAGTTCGCCTGGCGCTCGAGATCGAACGGTTCGTCGAGGATCAGGAGCGAAGAGGGGGGCAGGTAGTCAAGCAACGTGGCATTCCCGCTTCCGGGGACGGCAGGCTGCAAAACCACGTCGTCTGTGTCGAGCGTGCTGCGCTGCGTTTCCAGGTCGAAGAGACGTATCGACTCGACCTCATCCCCAAACCACTCCAGACGCGCGGGCGCACCGGCATCCGGCGAAAACACGTCGAGGATGCCGCCGCGGACGGCAAACTGGCCCTTCTCCGCGACCAGATCGACCCGCTCGTATCCCGATCCGGCAAGGAACGCGGCGACCTGATCGCGGTCCGCTCGCTCCCCTTTGCGAACACGGCGGGCAGATGCGCGGAATTCCTCGGGCGAACTTATGCGCCGAAGCAGCGCCTCAACGGGCGCCACGACCCACACCGATTCCTCGTCGTGCAGCCGCTGCAGGATCGCCAGCCGCTCACCGACGGCCTCGGCCGGCATCTTGCCTTCATACGGTCCCTGCATCTCCCAGTGCGGGAAGAGCATCAGGCGGGACTCAAGCTGTGGGACAAAAGTCAGCAGGTCGTCATGCAAGCGCTCCGCGGCATCACGGCTCGGCGTGATGATCAGGACGCCGCCGCGGTCGGTGAGATGGAGGCTATCGCCGAGAGCAGCGAGCAGGTACGCCTTTTCCGAGGAGCCGGGACCGACCACCCATGGCCGCCGCTGGGCCCGGAGCGAGGCAAGCATGTTCTGGTATGAGGGCTGTTCCCGCAGTACAGGAAGCAGCGCGGAGAGTGACATCGCAACATACTATTGTATCGAAGCAGCGGCTCGAACTACAAGACGAACGCGCGGCTCCTATTTGAGGACGGCCAATTCGATCGGCTCCAATGGTAACGCGCGACAGCCATGCGGTGATTATTCGGAGGCGCCGACGCGGTGCTGCGTGGTGCTGCGATACCAGTTTGTGATTGGCAGCCGGCGATCCTTGCCGAACGCCTTCGGCGTGATCTTCAGGCCCGGAGGTGCCTGCCGCCGCTTGTACTCGTTGCGATCCACCATCGCGATAATGCGGTTGACTAGATCCGCGGGATATCCCGCCGCGACGATCTCCTGCGGAGGGATGTCCTCTTCCACGTACATCTTGAGAATGGGATCGAGGACTTCGTACGGCGGCAGCGTGTCCGTGTCTTTCTGACCCGGACGCAGTTCGGCAGTCGGCGCGCGGGTGAGCACTCCTTCCGGGATCACAGCGTGCTGCCGGTTTCGCCATCTCACGAGTTCGTAGACCAAGGTTTTCGGAACATCTTTGATAACGGCGAAACCTCCCGCCATGTCGCCGTAGAGCGTCGCGTAGCCGACGCTCATCTCACTCTTGTTACCGGTGGTGAGGACGAGCCATCCGAACTTGTTGGACAGCGCCATCAGTAACGTGCCCCGAATGCGCGCCTGCACGTTCTCTTCGGTAACGTCCTGGGGCCGGCCCGCGGTCACGGGCTGCAAAGTGTTGAGGGAGGCCTGGAAGATTCCGTCGATACTCAAATCGATCATCTGCACGCCCAGATTCTGCGCGACCTCTGACGCGTAGCGGCCGCTGTCCGCGGAGGTGAACCGCGCCGGCATGAACGCGGTGTGAACGTGCTCCCTGCCGAGCGCGTCGCACGCGATTGTGGCTACGAGGGCCGAATCGATACCGCCCGAAAGCCCGATCACAACGTCGCGGAAGCCGTTCTTCCGGACATAATCGCGCGTGCCCAGGATCAGTGCTCGGTACACTTCTTCTGAGGGTTCAAGCGGCGGTTCGAGCCTGGCTTTCTGTGGTGTCGTGTGCCCTGCCGGTTTGTCCGAAACATGGATCGTGAATGACTCGATGTCGCGGTCCTCACCCTCAACAGGTGGAACCGGAGAAAACATGCGATGGCGGCGCACCGCTTCTGGGTCGACGTCGCTGACGATGAAATCCTCGTCGAACTGCAGGCCGCGGGCCAGCAGCGTCCCGGTGTGATCGAAGATCATGCCCATGCCGTCGAAGACCAGTTCATCCTGGCCGCCGACCAGGTTGTTGTAGCAGAGGACGACCCGATAGTCCCGGGCCCGTGTGCCCAGCATCTCCGCACGCGCGCGCCACTTGCTGGCGTGGTAGGGCGAGCCGTTGATGTTGATGATCACCAAGGCGCCTTCCGCGGCTTCGGCCTGGCAGGTGCCGCCGGGGGCCCAGATATCCTCGCAGATGGTGACCCCGATCGGTACCCCGTTGATGACGTAAACCCCGCCGCGCCGGCCGGGATAGAAGTACCGCTTCTCGTCAAAGACGCCGTAGTTTGGCAGCCGCTGCTTGTGGTATACGCCGACCCGTTCACCGTCCACACAGATGGCTGCGGCGTTATAAAGGTGGGTGCCCTGGTCGACGAAGCCGACCACGGCCGCGATCCCCAGGGTGCGGCGGGTGATTTCCTCCATCGCCGCCAGGTTGCCGCGGACGAAATCCGGCTTCAGCAGCAGGTCTTCGGGCGGATAGCCGGTGACGGAGAGTTCAGGGAAGCAAACGAGATCCACGCCGAGGTCTTTGGCGTGGTCGACGGCTTCGCAGATCCGCCGGGTGTTGCCCTCCAGATCCCCGACGATGAGGTTCAGTTGCGCCATTCCGACGCGAAGCATGGACACCCAAACCTAAATTATAGCGGGAACAGGGGAACGGGGGAACGCGGGAATCCATTGGGGCGCTTTTTGTTGTGAAATCCTGGGTTTCGGAGAAAAAGGAGGGAGTGACGAGGGCCCTACACGCGTTCCCGCGATCCCGTGTTCCCACGTTCCCGCGTAGAAATGCCAGCGGATACGATCGCTGAGTTAGGCCGGGTTGCTGGAGTTACGCTACAACGCCGGAGCGTTGCAGGTAAGTCCAGTACCTCCTCCCATCTCGACGAACCGTATCCGGCTGGCGAGGATGTTTTTATCACGCATCGTGAATTGGGTCAATCAGGAACTGTCGATCGTGTGTTGTGGATAGCGGGGACAACCTTAATAACTGCGGGATCAGGGAGGGTTCTCATCCGAAATTATCGATTGCGCGATTTCTTTCATCGGCCGGCGGGTGTTGCGGCTCTCGCGTTGGATGCGATTGAATGCCTCGGCCTCTTCGATTCCGAGTTTTCGCATCAGAATGCCCTTCGCCCGTTCAACGACTTTGCGGGTTTCGAGTGAGTCTTCGAGGTCCTCAACCTCGCCGCGCAGAGCCTGAATCTCCGCAAACCTTGACATGGCGACCTCGATGGCCGGCCGGAGGTCGCTTTCTCGCACGGGCTTCACAAGATAGGCCAGCACCCCTGAAGCCTTGGCTGAGTCAACGAACTCGCGGTCGCTGTAGGCGGTGAGGATTACCACGGGGGTGTTTCCATCTCGCTGCAGGCGCCTCGCGGCCTGCAGCCCATCCACCCCCGGCATCTTGATGTCGAGGAAGACGAGATCGGGTTTGAGCCTGGACACGAGGTCCAAGGCCCGAGTTCCATCGGCAGCTTCGCCGACCACCCGATACCCCTGCGCCTCGAGCATGGTGCGAAGGCCGAGTCTGATCACGGCCTCATCGTCGGCGATAAGTATTCTTATTGCTTTAGTGGAGTTTGGTGGCATGTGGGCTGCCTACTGCCTACTGGCTACTGCCTACCAGCGCCGGAGGCGCTGATGTTTGGGATCGTGATTGTCACCATCGTTCCAGTCTCGTTGGTGAACGTCAGGCTCCCGCCCAGATCCTCCGACACGAGGGCGTGGACGATCTTGAGCCCGAGGTCATCGCCGGCCATCGGGTCGAAGTTATCGGGCAGCCCAGTGCCGTTGTCTTGCACCTGGAGTACCAGCGCGCCCTCTCGCTGGGCCAGACGGATCTCGACATGCCCTTCCGGCCGGTCCCCGAACGCGTGCTCAACAGCGTTCTGAAGCAGTTCGTTGACGGCCAGAGCGAGCGACGTCGCCTGCTGCGAGTTGAGGTAGATGTCGTCGCCCGTGACCGATACCGTTAAAGCTCGACCCGGCTGCGCCATCGTTTGCGTGACGTTCTGCGTCACCCGATCCAGCAGCTGTCTGAGGTTGATGAGACGGAAACCCTCAACGGAGAGAATCTCGTGCACTGCGGCGATACTAAGCACGCGGTTGATGGTTTCACTCAACACCTCGCGCCCCGAGACCTCGCGACCGTTCCGAAGCTGCAGCCTCAGGAGCATCGCGACGGTTTGAAGGTTGTTCTTGACCCGGTGATGCATCTCGCGAATGATCGCCGACCGCACGACGAGGTTGGCGTTCTCAATCGCGAGGGCGGTCTGATTGGCCAGGGTCGTGAGCAGCTTGACCTCTGCGTCCGCGAAACGATACGGTCGATCCTTATAACAGTTGAACACTCCTATGACCTTGTCTCGAACAACCAGCGGCACCGAAAGCAATGCCCGCAGGCCTTCCTGCTGTGCGACCTCCTTGGTCACGAATCGCGAGTCTGTGAGCACGTCGGTCACAGCGATAGGCTTGCCATCCTTTGCGACCAAACCGGCGATGCCCTCACCGACTTTCAGCCGGCGGCGCTTCAGATATGCTTCCCGTGCGCCGTGCGCTGCTGCGGTGACGAGCTCACCGGTGTCCTCGTCAATCAGCATCAACGATGCCGTCTTGGTAGCGAGCATTCGCGCCGCCATCTCGACGATGAGGCGGAGAATCTCCTCGAGGTAGAGTGGCGAGGTGATGGTTTCACTGACCTCGGCCAATGTGGAAAGCTCCATAATCTGCCGGCGCATGTTATCGTATAGCGTTGCTTTTTCGATGGCGCCCGCGGCGAGGTCGGCGATGACGCCGAGCAGTTCCATCTCGTTATTCGAGTACTCGTGACGGGCGGTTGTTTGTACGTTGACGGCGCCGAGCGCGCGCCCCGCGGTGACGAGCGGCACCGCGGCGAGGGAGCGGAAGTTATACTCGCGAGTTTCCGGCAAATATACGAAACGAGGATCGCGGGCGGCATCGCTGCTCGCGACCGGCTCGCCTTCCTTTGCCGCCCAGCCGGTCAGGCCCTCACCGAAGCGCAGACGCGCACGTCCGATCGCGCCCTCCGCGAGGCCTGTCGTCGCCTTGAGCACCAGATACTCCCCTGAGGGATCGAGCAGGTAGATCGAGCAGCTGTCCATGCCCATGACTTTGGCCGTAGTTTTGGTGATAAGGTGAAGGGTGGTGTCCAGGTCCAGCGCTTCACCAATGGCGCGGCTGATCGCGCGCAGTGCTGAAATCTCCGCGGCTTTCTGCGTGGTCATCGGCTTGGCGACATGATAGCAGGTTGGTGGCCCAGCAGCGGGGACCGAAGACCGGAACCGGCGACCCGGCAATCGGCTATGGAGTGACTTAGCTACGGGTCGCCTTGTCCCGGTCTTCGATCCCCGCACGGTCCAGGTTGAATGGCGATCGACACACTTCGGAATCAACTTGTTGAACATCTGAAGCGCAGCCGGTCAATCACGTCGCCCGCTGTCGCATCTGCGTTTCTCAAGGTTCCGCGGCATGAGTTTCTGCCGGGATTGACGCTGGAACAGGTGTATAGGGACGATGCGATTGTGACGCGGTGGACTGATGGATTGCCGAGCAGCAGCAGTTCGCAGCCGGCCGTCATGGCCATCATGGTTGAGCAGCTGGAACTGCGGGTTGGCCACGCGGTGCTGGAGATCGGGGCGGGAACAGGATACAATGCGGCGATCCTACGCGAGCTGGTGGGTCCGACCGGCAGAGTCGTAAGCGTCGAAATCCAGCCAGATGTTGCAGAAGAAGCGAGGCGTAACCTGGAACGCGCGGGCTACGGTGACGTGTCCGTGTTGACCGGCGATGGGGGCTTCGGGCATCCAGAGGGTGCGCCGTACGATCGAATTATCCTCACCGCCAGTGCCGCAGATATCTCGCCGCGGTGGGTTGAGCAACTGCGCGAGGGTGGACTGCTCCTCATCCCGTTCAGGTTCAGCACGATGTGCTTGTGTGTTGCATTCGAGAAGCACGGCCGGGAGCTGTTCAGCCGCTCACTTACATCTTGTGGATTCATGCCACTGCAGGGCGTCTACGGGCCTGATGCGACCGGCGACGACCCACGATTCCCGATGGATGACGGACTTTTCATTAGCGGACCGGGAAGTCGGGGTGTTTCCCTAAAGTTGCTCGAAGAATTGTTGAATCAAACCCCCCGACGAGTGAGTGACCTCATCATTCCTGTCAACGACTTCGGCCTGGGTGGGGGATTGGGGACCTACTTGGCGCTCACGGAATCCGGGCTCGTCGACATCTTCGCGACTCAGCCGGAGCGCTGGGGTTTTCGCTACATCAGCGGCCTGCTCGATGCAGAAACAAAAAGCCTTTGTCTGGTTCGTCGTGATGCTGTCGTGGTGTACGGATCGGATGCGGCCGCAGAACGGTATAAGAAGCGCGCGAGCGAGTGGATTGAGATGGGGCGTCCCGGCATCGACAGAATCCGCATCGCCGTTGCACCCGGAGAAATGGAGCAGCCAGGTATGTGGATGCTCCGCCGGAAGCACTACAACTTTGCAATTTCGTTCGAGGATTCTAGCGTTTAGAGCTTTTCAGTTCAAACCGAACTTTCGCGCCGGCGCCGATACCCTTCGTCCTGAAGTACCCTCGGTTGACCTCCAGCGCGTACTTGAAAGGCTTGGCGGATTCATATATGTTGAATGGCCCGTTCGCGGGACTGGGGGCTACCTTCATGTCTTTGATGTCCACGATCACCCAATCGTCGTCGATGAACGCGATCGAAAGAGGGATCAGCGTGTTTTTCATCCAGAAACCCCAGCTGCCTTGCTCTTCGAAGATGAACAACATGCCGGCGTTGTCGGCGAGCCGTGGGCGGGACATCAGGCCTTGAGATCGGGCTTCGGGCGTATCGGCGACCTCGACCTGCAGGACGACTCGCTTCGCGTCTTGTGAGATGGTTAAGGTGCCCTGCTTGAACCTTGCAGCTGCGGAGGCGGCGGTGGCAAATAGCAGAAAGAGGATGAATGAGAGTGTGAGACGTCGCATTAGATCTCCCATGGGACGAGGTGCCTTCTCCTTTATTGTACGAAACTTGTCCGCTTCCCAGTTCAGTTTCTCACGCGCCCCCTCTTCCCGAACGCCTCTCCCCGCCGGGGAGAGGGTAGGTGGAATTGCATGCACGTGAATGAGTACGATGTCATCGTCGTGGGCGCGGGCCCTGCCGGAGGCATGGCGGCACTCACGGCCGCCCGTCTCGGGCTGCGGACCGTGCTGGTCGAAGAGCACCCTGAGGTTGGATCGCCGACTCACTGTTCGGGCAAACTGCAACTGCACGCATTTCGAGAATTCAACCTTCCTGATCACCTGGTCCTCAACACACTGCAGGCCGGCGCATTCTACGCTCCCAACGGCGCCGTCGCGCGCGTCCGACGCTCAACACCGGATTCGCATGTCGTCGACCGGGCGGTCTTTGACCGCTGGCTGGCTTACGGAGCACAGTCAGCCGGGGCCGAGCTTCTCCTTGAGACTCGCCTGCGTGGGGCGGAGCGCCTCAACGGGGCAATGCGTGTAGCAGGCGAGCGAACCGGAAAGACTTTCTCTGGGTCAGCGCCGGTGATTATTGACGCGGAGGGCGCCCGGCCGGTGCTTCCCGCAACACTCGGTGTCACATTGCCACGCCGGTTGGTGTACGGCCTCCAATATCAGATGAGCGACGTCGATCTCGAGGCGGTGGATTGTCCCGAGATCTATCTCGGAAGTGCTGTCTCCCCTGGATTTTTTGCTTGGTTGATGCCGATCGGACCGCGGCGGGCGCGTGTCGGAGTGTGCGTCGATCAATTCCTCAGCGGCCGTGCGCCGATCCACTATCTTGACCGCGTCATGCGAGAGCACCCTGTCGCTTCCAGGCGACTCAAGCATGCCAGAATCGAGCGCAAACTGGCAGGGCCGATCCCGGTGCTGGGAGCAAGGCGCCCCACCGTGATCCAGAACATGTTGCTCGTCGGCGATACTGCCGGGCAGGTCAAAGCCACGAGCGGCGGAGGGATCTACTTCTCCCTCATCGCCGGGCAACTGGCTGCGCAGGCAGCCGCGAACTACATCGGCGGCAACACCGAGGCGCTGAGGGATTACGAGGGCGGGTGGCGCCGCCGGTTCGGGCGGGAGTTGAGCGTCACGGCCTTCGCCCGCGCCACGCTGAACCGGATGACAGACGAAGAGCTCAACGGGCTCATCTCGGCGATCGGCACGAACGACTCCGTTCGAGCCGCGGTCGAAACTCACGGCGACACGGCCTACCAATCGCGTCTGATATTTCCTCTGCTGCGGCAGTCGTTGCACCCGTCGCGGTTCGCGGTGATGTCCGGGGCGATGTTTAAGGCATTGAGATTTGGGCTTCGAGCGCTGTGGGATGATGGCGCGCACCTGGCGCGCCATGACGGTAATCGGGCGTCGGGATTCGGCACCCGCAAAGGAGAAGATTCCGATCAACGTGAACCGATAGGAAGATCAGGGGGCCTCACTCCATAGCCGATTGCCGGGTCCCCGGTTCCGGTCCCGTAATCGCCGCGAGGCGCTGCATGCGGATTATCGCCGACCTCCACCTCCACTCCAAATACAGCAGGGCGACCAGCCGGGAGATGGACGTGGAGAACATGGCGCGCTGGTGCAAGATCAAGGGCATTGCCATCGTCGGCACCGGCGACTTCACGCATCCCATCTGGTTCCGCGAACTGAAAGCCAAGCTCAAGCCCACCGATTACGGTTTGTACACGTACGGCGGCGTGCACTTCATGCTGACCGTCGAGGTTTCAAATATCTATCCGCAGGGAGGCCGGCTCCGGAAGATTCACAATATCATCTTCGCCCCGTCACTCGAGGTTGTGGAGCGCATCAATGCGGTACTGGGACGCTTCGGGTCGCTGATGGCCGATGGGCGGCCCACGCTGACCCTTCCCTCGGATAAACTCGTCGAGTACATCATGGAGATCTCGGCCGATTGCATGATCGTCCCGGCCCACGCCTGGACCCCATGGTTCAGTTTGTTTGGATCAAACTCAGGCTTCGACGCTCTCCTTGAGTGTTTCCGTGACCAGTCACGGCACATTGCTGCCGTCGAAACCGGGTTGAGCAGCGATCCGGCCATGAATTGGCGGCTCTCACAGCTCGATCCGGTGATGCTCCTCAGCAACTCCGACGCGCATTCTCCGGCGAAGCTCGGCCGGGAGGCGAATGTCTTTGAAACCGCCGAGCCTGATTACCACGAGCTCGTTCGCATCATCCGTGAGAAGGATACCAGCAAGTTCTTATACACGATCGAGTTCTTCCCGGAGGAAGGCAAATACCATTACGACGGCCACAGGAACTGCAATACTCGCCTCACTCCGAAAGAGACCAAGGCCGCCGGCAACCGCTGCCCTGTGTGCAAACGGCCGGTCACGGTCGGGGTGATGCACCGGGTCGAGGACATTGCCGATCGGGAGCAAGGATATGTGCCCTCGGGTGCGGTCCCGTACCGGAACCTGATTCCGCTCGAGGAGATCGTCGCCGAAGCCAAGGGCGCGCAGGTGGGCACCGGCGCGGTCCGGGAAGAATACTTCAAGCTGTGCGCACGTCTCGGCAGCGAGTTCTCCGTGCTGCTCGATGTCCCCCTGGAAGAATTGACGAAGCACACGACATCCCGGATCGTCGAGGGAATCCGCCGCGTTCGCGAAGGCCAGGTGCAGATCAAACCGGGCTACGACGGCGTCTACGGTGAGATCCACATTTTTGCGGACGGTGCTCCCGCCAAGACCCTCCTCGAAGAGGTCGAGGAAGAAAAGAAGATCGAGCAGCCCGCGCAGACGACGCTATTCTGACTGCCACTGTCCTCTTGAAACCTGGCAAGGAATCACGTTTAGCCCTCGGCCATCTCTGGGTGTACGCCGGCGAAATCGCCAGCCTTGACGGGCACGTGGACGATGGCGGGATTGTCGACGTCCGTTCTCTGCGTGGACAGTGGCTGGGCCGAGGATTCATCAACCGCAAGTCCACACTCACCGTCCGACTCCTGACGACGCGTCCTGAAGACATCGGTCGCGAGTTCTTTCAGAAACGGCTGGCGGAGGCGATCGCCTATCGCAAGCGAATCGTAAACGGAACGTCCGCGTACCGGGTCGTCTACGGCGAGGGTGATCAGCTGCCTGGACTCATCGTCGATCGTTACGGCGACATCGCTGTCCTCCAGACGCTCGCGCTGGGAATGGACATCCGCAAACACACCCTCGTCGACTTGATCAACGAGCTGGTGCACCCGTCGGCCGTCTACGAACGCAACGATCCAGGAGTCCGGAGGTTAGAGGGTCTGGCCTCGCAGACGGGCTGGCTATCTGGCGAGGCGCCCACGGAGATTGAAGTTCAGGAGGGGCGCGCCTCTTTCCTCACCGACATCGCCCGGGGTCAGAAGACCGGATTCTTCCTCGATCAGAGGGAGAACCGGCTCGCGATCGGCCGGCTGGTCAAGGAGGCCGACGTCTTTGACGCATTCTGCTACACGGGGGGGTTCGCCGTGCACGCGGCACTGGGCGGCGCAAAGCACGTGACGGCAGTCGACATCTCTGAAGAGGCGATCAACCTAGCCACAGGAAACGCCCAGCGCAATGGCGTGGCGGACCGCTGTACGTTTATGGTGGCCAACGTCTTCGACGAGTTGCGGCGTCAGGTCAGTACAGGCACGAGGTACGACGTGGTGATCCTGGATCCGCCTGCTTTTGCGAAGACCAAGGACTCGCTCCCACGAGCCGTCGCAGGATACAAAGAGATCAACCTGCGCGCGCTCAAGCTCCTCCGGCCCGGAGGGATACTGGTGAGTTGTTCGTGCTCATATCATATGCAGGAGGCGCTGCTCATTGAGGTGGTGGCGAGCGCCGCGAGTGACACGCATCGTACGGTGCGACTGATGGAGCGCCGCGGACAGGCGCAAGATCACCCGATCCATCCGGCCATGCCGGAGACGCGTTACTTGACCTGTCTGATTGCCCAGGTCGCGTAAGAAAGGGTCGTCAGGGAGGGTATGGTATAATTGGCGCGATGGCCCTCGTTTTGTTGTTCGATCCTGTCACCCGCAATGTTCATAGGTGAGAGCCCTGCCTGACGCCTTCGCTCGAGTTCTTGCAGAAGGAGACCGGTTCGTGGTGCCCAGACAGATCCAGATCACCGACAACCTGGATTTACTGCTTGACGTGTTGCCTCCACATCTGCGCGAATCCATTGAGGAGCAAAACCACCAGGATGCCTTGCTGGAGGTCGTGATCGACCTGGGGCGCAAACCCGAAGCGCGTTATCCCGGGCGTGTGATCTCACTGAATGAAGGCTACGTGTCTCATGAAGATATCGGTTTCGTCAGCAGCCACGTGGGGGCGTTTGGAAAAGATAACCGGGCGGGGATTGAGCGCACCCTGCACCGCATTTCGGCGATCCGGAACCGCCAGGGCGAGATCATTGGCCTTACCTGTCGCGTCGGTCGCGCCGTCGTCGGAACGGTGGACATCGTGCGGGATGTCATTGAGTCCGGCAAGAGCATTCTGCTGGTCGGCCGGCCCGGCGTGGGGAAGACGACGCTGCTGCGCGAGGCGGCGCGCGTCCTGGCCGACGAGTTCGGCAAGCGTGTCGTCGTGGTCGACACCTCCAATGAGATCGCCGGTGATGGGGACATTCCGCATCCAGGGATCGGCGCCGCGCGCCGCATGCAGGTGCCGCATCCCGAATTGCAGCATGCGGTGATGATCGAGGCGGTGGAAAACCACATGCCTGAGGTCATCGTCATCGACGAGATCGGAACGGAGGCCGAAGCGCTGGCGGCGCGCACGATCGCCGAGCGCGGTGTCCAACTGATTGCGACTGCCCACGGCAACACGCTGGACAACCTGCTGCAGAATCCAACTTTGTCAGACCTTCTCGGCGGAGTCCAGGCGGTGACGCTCTCCGATGAGGAAGCGCGCAGGCGAGGCACTCAGAAGACAGTCCTGGAGCGCAAGGCGCCGCCGACGTTTGATGTCGTCATCGAGATCCAGGAAAAGGACAAGCTTGCTGTGCATCACGAGGTCTCTGTTGTCGTGGATCGATTCTTGCGCGGCGCACCACCGCGTCCGGAAACCCGCGTCCGCACGCAGGAGGGCGAAGTGCAGATCGAGGCCCCGCCGGTGGCTGCGCGGGCTGACCGGTGGGCGCCGCAGGGTCCGATGGCCCCGCCTCCCTCTGAGGACGCAGCGCGACCCGGTCGCAAAGTGACGCGAATCTATCCCTATGCGGTGAGCCGGGACCGGCTGGAGCGGGCGATCCGAGAGTTACATGTACCCGCGTACGTGTCCGACAACGTGGCCGATGCCGATGTGGTGCTGACGCTCAAATCGCAGGAGCGCAGGCAGCCAAAGAAGCTGCGCGAAGCCGTGGCCCGCGGCCGGACGATGCACGTGCTCAAGAGCAACACCGTGAATCAGATCCAAGGCTTCCTCCGCAGCATCTTCGAAGTGGAAGACCTCGATGAACAGGAGGTTGCACTCCGCGAAGTCGAGGAAGCCATCACCGAGGTCCTCACAACAACGCAGCCGGTCGAACTATCGCCGCAGAACTCGTATGTCCGCCGCCTTCAGCACCAGCTCATCCAGCGTTATGGGCTGGCATCGGAGAGCCGCGGCGAAGACCCTTTCCGTCGCGTCGTGATTTTTCCCCGGTAGAAAACGCGGGATAAAGGGATAAGGGGATAAGGGGATAAGGTCTTCGGGAAAATGCGCACTTACCTTATCCCCTTATCCCTTTCTCCCCTTCTCCCGTAGTTTCTTCAATGCCGCGCGGGATTTTCATTACGATCGAGGGGCCCGAAGGCGCTGGGAAGACCACGCAGGCCCGCCTCCTCTACGAGCACCTCCGTCCGCGATACCCCGTGTTGCATACACGAGAGCCCGGCGGCACGACGATTGGTGAGCAGATTCGCACGCTGCTACTAGACGAAGACTTCCGGGAGATGGCTCCACAGGCCGAGATGCTGCTGTTTGCGGCGGCGCGCGCGCAGTTCGTGAGTGAAGTGGTCGAGCCGGCGCTGCGCGAAGGGCGGCTTGTCCTTTCGGAACGGTATGTAGACGCGTCCGTCGCCTATCAAGGGTACGCGCGCGGCCTGGGCGTGGATGTCGTCCGTCAGGTCAACAGTGTGGCAACGGGGGGACTGCTGCCCGACCTCACGCTGCTCATCGACATCGATGCGCAGGCTGGGCTGGAGCGTGCGCGGGTTGCCGAAGGAAAGCAGGGGCGCCGTGGGCGCGGCGATCGTCTCGAACAGGAGGCACTCCCGTTTCATGTACTCGTGAGGGAAGGATTCCTCGCAATCGCGCGCGAACAGCCGAACCGCGTGCAGGTCATCAATGGCACCGGTGCTCAACAGGTCGTGCATGGCGAGATCGTGCGGCGGGTTGAGCACTTCCTCATATCCAGGGGGTGGCGGGTATCAAGCTCGTCCTAGCCATCGTGCAGGAGAAGGACGCGGGACGGCTCATTGATGCCATCACCGAAGACGGCATCCAGGCAACCATGCTCGCCAGCACCGGCGGATTCCTCCGCGAAGGAAACTCCACGATCCTCGTGGGCATTGAGGATCATCAGCTGACACAGGTGCTTGCTACGATTCAGAAGTGCTGTCAGCGCCGTGAGCAATATGTGAGCCCCATGCCGCCCGCCGTCGAGCCGGTCGATTCGTACGTGACGTATCCGGTCAAGGTTGAGGTCGGCGGAGCGATCGTGTTCGTCATGCAGGTCGAGCGGATGGAGCGGTTCTAGCCCCGAAGTTCACCTCATGGCCTTTCGGGATCTCGTCGATCAGGATCATGCGGTCATGATGTTACGGTCTGCCGTACGCAGCGGACGCGTCTCGCACGCCTACCTGTTTGTGGGACCTCCCGGAGTCGGCCGGTTTGATACCGCGGTCGCGTTTGCTCAGCGGCTCAACTGCGAACGGGTTGCAAACGATGATGCCTGCGGACAGTGCCGCGCCTGCACGCTCATCGCGAAAGGCCAGTACCCAGACGTCCGGGTGGTCGACGTCAAGCGCGGGCTTCTGCTACACGACGATGCTGAGGAACGCAAGAAGAAAGTCATCAGCATCGAACAGGCGCGGGCGCTGCGTCGAGAGGTCGTTTATCCACCGCTGGAGGGCCGGTGGAAAGTGTATATCTTCGTCGACGCCGACCAGATGCAGATCGAAGCCGGCAACAGCCTACTCAAGGTGTTGGAAGAGCCGCCGCCGAGCGTGGTGATCATCCTGCTTGCAGAATCCACGGTGCCGATGCTGGCGACGGTCGTCTCCCGGTGCCAGCTGGTGCGGTTCTCCCTTGTGCCGGCGCCGACGATCGAGGAAGCGCTTATCTCTCGCCACAATATTCCGAAGGGACACGCGCGTTTCATAGCGGCGCTCGCAGGCGGGCAGCTCGGGAAAGCCATCACCTGGGCGAGGTCAGAGGACGCGCTTCAGATGCGCGAGCGAACACTGGAATTGTTTCAGCGGTTGGAACATGCGGACGCGCTTGACCGGATGGACGCTGCGGAGGGATTGGCCAAAGAGAAAGACACGCTGGGGGATCTGCTCGATACGGCACTGTTCTGGTATCGCGACATCCTGGTGTGGCAGGAATCACAGGACGAATCGCTGCTCATCAACATGGACCACAAAGACGTGATCAGCAAACTGGCCGGTGAAGTCCCCGCGCCGGTGCTCGCCGCGCGGATCAGCGCGGTGGAAGAAGCCAAAGAGGCGATCCGTCGTAACGTGCACCCACGGCTGGCCCTGGAGACGCTGTTCCTGCGGCTGACGCCGCCCCCGCAACCCTCAGTGCGATCCTGAGTCCCTCAACCGCTTGAGCAGATCGAGATTCCTTCTGTCGGGAACGTCGTGCTCGAAATGCGGCGTCTCGATAAAGGCCGGCAGCCGTCTGAGTTTTGGGTGATTCACGAGGGCGCGGAATCCGGGCCGCCCGATCCTACCGTCACCAATGTTTTCGTGACGGTCGACTTTCGACCCAAGGGGCATCTTCGAATCATTCAGGTGGAAGGCCTGGAGGCGTTTGAGTCCGACGGTCTTATCGAATGCCCTGACCATGGCATCCACGCCCTTCTCCGTGCGGATGTCCCACCCGGTCGCAAACAAATGGCAAGAGTCCAGGCACACGCCGAGCCGGGGATGCCAGTCCATGGCCGCGAGGATGTCGCGGATTTCCTCAAACGTCCCACCGATCTGACCGCCCGCTCCGACACTGTTCTCCACGATGATCATCGCTCGATCGGTCGCCTCCAGCGCAACCACGAATGCCGCGCGGAGTCTCGCCAGGACATCGGACCAGGACCGCTCGCCACGGCTGCCGAGGTGCGTGATGGCCCCCAGCCCATGAAGGCGGTCCATAGCTTTGAGCGCATGGATGAGGGCGCCGGTCGACTTGCCGTAGACTTCCATGTTCGCTGAACCCAGATTGATCAAGTACACGGTGTGGGCGACAAGCGGATCGAGCTTCGCTTTCTCGCGCTTCTCGATGAACAGGTCGAGGTTGGCATCCGAATAGATGATCTCCCGCCACATGCGGGGGCTGCCGACAAAGATCTGGAGACACTCGCAGCCGATTCGGACAGCGCGGTCGATGGCAAGATGGATTGCGCCGCTGATACTGACGTGCGCCCCGAACTTCATGAGTGAATGGTGAATCGTGAATGGTGAATCGTCAACACCGCCGAATCTCGGTTCAGGAACGTACAATTTGGAGGACTCGATGAATAAGAGATGGGGATTCTCCACGACGGCGATTCATGGTGGGAAAATAGCCGACACTCACAAGTCGGTCGCGGCGCCCATCTATCAGACCGCAACGTACTATTACGACACCGCCGAGGAGGGGGCGCGGCTGGGGCAGGAGATTCCGCCCGGCTTTGTGTACACGCGCTGGAGCAACCCCACCACCCGGGCGCTGGAAGAGAAGATGGCCCTGCTCGAGGGGGCAGAAGACGCGCTGGCGACGGCTTCTGGGATGGGCGCAGTCTCTTGCGCGGTTCTGACTGCGCTCAAACGCGGCGACCACGCGATCGCACCCAGCGCGATTTATCAGGCCACCTATCAGCTCTTTGCAGAGATGCTGCCGTCCTACGGGATCGAGACGACCCTGCTGCCGGACACCGACACGCAATCCTATGAGCGTGCGCTACGCCCAAACACCCGGCTGCTCTTCATTGAAACTCCGAACAATCCGATGCTGGCGATCACTGATGCGGCGAAGGTTGCCTCACTCGCACGGGCACACGGCGCGATGACGATCGCCGACAACACGTGGGCGACGCCTTACAACCATACGCCCATTAGTGATGGCGTTGACGCCGTCGTGCACAGCGCGACCAAGTACCTCGGAGGCCACCACGACGTCACCCTGGGACTGATCGCCGGGTCGTCTGATTTCATCAAGAAGACCAAAAAGCAGGTCAGGATCCTGGGAACCACGCCCGATCCGTTCGGCGCGTGGCTGGTGATCCGCGGTCTCGCCACGCTGGCACTGCGCGTCGAGCGTCAGAACGCGACGGCGCTGCGCCTGGCAGAGTTCCTAGCGGAACACCCCAGCGTGGATCGCGTGCACTATCCGGGACTCCGAGCTCATCCCGGACACGCGGTCGCCGCCAAACAGATGCGTGGGTTCGGGGGCATGCTGAGTTTCGAGGTGAAAGGTGGTTACGGTCCGAGCGTGCGTGTCTTCGAGCGCCTCGAGATCCCCAAGCGAGCCACAAGCCTGGGTGGAGTCAGTACGCTGGTTTCCCATCCGGCTGGCATCAGTAGCGTCCACATGCCGAGGGAGGTCAGAGCCGCCGTGGGGATCAGTGAAGGGCTCATCCGGGTCAGCGTAGGAGTTGAGGATGTCGACGACTTGCTCGGAGACTTCTCGCAGGCGCTGAACCCGGCTCACCTCTCCTGAAGCCAGCGCTCGATTATCTGGCCGGCTTCTCTGAGCGTCGACGCCTCAGCGTCAGCCTGCACTCCCTCCCAGGTCCGGGGCTCTCCGGGACTGTGCTCGGCGGTTAGCAGGATCGACCGCATTCCAATCGCTCGTGCGCCGGCAATGTCGGCGGCGACGGAATCGCCGACCATCACCGCCTGTTCAGGCATGATCTCCCACGGCTTCAGGATCGCGTTGAAGATTCGCGAGTCAGGCTTTGCCCAACCAATGGCGGCGGATGACATGATCGGGTCGAGATACTGGTTGATCCGGAGCCTGCGGCAACATTCTTCTACGAAATAGTGTGAAGTGGCATTTGATGCAAGCCCGGTGCGCAATTGGCGCGCGCGCAGCTGTTCCAAGACTTCAAAAGCGTCAGGAAGCAAACGCATCGCGCGCAATTCGGGCTCGTAGAATCCCGACTCCGCGGCAATTAGGAACGTGTCGTCGGTCGGCAGGCCGTACCGTCCCAATACGGGGCGGAGGGCTTCCACTGCCCGGACTTCGCGCGTTCCTGTACGCCGGGCGAATGACGCTTCCCGTTCGGCGACGACTGCGCCGGCGAATTCTGCCCCGACGTCATGGCCGCGACCTCGGAGCCATTCTCTGAGGGCCGTCGCGTTGCCCGGCTCGAAGCTCTTACGGCCGCGCTCTATCAGGGTACCGCCGAGATCGAAAATTACCGCTTTGATCACGATGACTCCTCTGGTGGCCGGACCGATCGGAACATCGCGAACAGTGTCAGGTCGTACACGATCTTCAGGCCGCCGCCGATGATGAATGGAAGTCCGAGCGAGACCACCTGCATCGCGTATCCAGAGATGATCGGCGTGATGGCCCCGGCCAGATTGCGAACGACGTTTGTGTATCCCGCCGCTGCCGCCCGCTCCGCCGGCGCCACGACCGTCATGATATAGCTTTGCCGTGTGGGAACGTCCATCTGGGACAGCGCGTGGCGCGCAAGCGTGAGGGCGATTGCCGCCGGAAGCGTCGGCGCAAAAGGGACCAGCATCAACAGCACGTTGCTCGGAAGATGGGTGAACACCATCGTGTTGATCAGCCCGATGCGATCGGCGACGCGGGCCGCGACCAGATACGAGGCCGACTGCAGAAGACCCACACCGAGGAAGATCGGGCCTAGCAGTTCTGGACCGGCGCCCCACCTGAGATGGAACCAGAACGCGATGAGACTCTGGACGACGAACCCGCCTGCGAGGGAGTCCAGACCAAACAGTGCGGACATTCTGAGCACTATCGGCTTGGACTCGTGAAGCCGGCCCCCAAGGAGCCTGTCTTCCGGCGTGAGCTCAATCGCCTCGCTCAGTCGAAGAATCAGCAGCAAGGCGGCCGTCGCGAGGACAGCGTAGAGCACGAACATGAAGCGCAGCGCGGACAGTTCGGTAATTCCGAGCCACGTCCTCAAAAACGCAGGTGTCGCGGCGAACAACGATCCAGCAGCGCCCGCCAGACCACCCACGGTGTTGTAAATGCCGAAGAGCAGGTTGCGGCGCTGCGGCGATGCAGTCTGCGGTAGGATCGCCTGCTCCAGCGAGAGGAACGGTCCGACCTCACCTGACGTCGCACCAATCGTGCCCGTCAGCGATGCCAGGATGAGCAGCGGGTACCGGTTCGTGATGGCAAAGAGCAGTCCCGCGCCGGCCATCAGCAAAGCGCTGATCATGAGCATGCGCCGCCGACCATAGCGATCGGCAACTCTCGTAAATAGAACCGTGAGGGCGGCAGATCCGGTAAGCGTCGCGGTCAACACTGCCCCGACTTGCCACGGCAAAAAGCCCAGACCGTCGAGATACACACCGAGCAGCACGCTCAAGAAACCGTAAGCAAATGTGCGTATGCCGCGTGCGGCGAGGATGAGACGCCCATCCTTCGATAACCAGCTCACGGAGGCGCTAGCGCAGGTGAAAGGTCATGCCTTCCTGGCCCGGCGTCAGCTCATATGGCAGTCTGGAATTACCGGCGACGTCTCTGACGACGCCATCGATGAAATCATCGGAATGCCCGGGGTCGTAGTGGAAGGTGACCAGGCGTTTCACTCTCGCCAGTTTGGCAAACGCGATCGCGTGTTGGATCGCGCTGTGCCCCCACCCCGCGCGCTCGGCGTATTCGGGCAATGTATACTGCGTATCGTGAATGAGCAGATCTGCATTCGCGGCAAGGTCATACCCTGACGTCCACTGCGCGCTCACCGGGAACCTCATTGCTCCCAGCGCCGGTTCGTGATCGGGGAGATAGACCAGGGACGAACCGCGTTCAGAGATCCGGTATCCCACCGTTGGACCGGGATGCGTCACGAGATCGCACTCGACCTGAAACCCGTCGACGTCGAACTTCCCCAGTGGGACATCGTGCAACGTGACCTGCGCGGGCAGGTCACGCAGCCGGACAGGGAAGAGCGGGGGCGAAAGATACTTCGTCAGGCGAGTTCTGAGATCGTGCGTGGTTGACGGTGGCCCGTAAACGTGCACCTGGACGTTCTCCCGCAGCAACGGCTCGAAGAACGCGAACCCCTGAATGTGATCCATGTGCAGGTGCGTAAGCAGGACGTATACGCGTTTGATGTCCGATTCGATGGTGCCGTTCAGCCTCCGGATCCCGGTCCCGGCATCAAGAACGAGGAGTGTGCGGTTCTCGCTGCGGACTTCGACGCACGAAGTGTTCCCTCCGTAACGAACGGTGTCGGGTCCGGCGCTGGGGAGGGACCCCCGAGTTCCCCACAAGGTGACTTTCACTTGTGGTCCGTCTCCCAGAACATCGCCGCGGCGCCGAGCATCCGGTTACCCTGGCCCTGCAGGGGGAACGCCACCACTTCCAGACTCCTCGCGACGCCGTCCAGGCCTGTGATGCGGACTCTCCGGTACGCCGGCACTTGACGGCGCAGCGCGATCACAAGCGGCTGACTGTCCAACGGAAGTGGGGCGTCATGCTCATCACGCGGCTTGAAGACGGTGGTCCAGTCAGCTTCCTGCATCTCACCGGCTTCGTCGAACTGGCGTCCAATCAACGCTTCGGCCGGCTCGTTGTAGAACAGTAGGGTACCTTTCGTGTCCACGACAAAGATGGGCACAACCAGATAGCTTGCGAGTTGCCGCATCAAGATGATCTCGATGTCGCGCTGGGTCACAGGAACGCTCCGGGTGGCTCCCGCACTTTTCAGCGGTCTGCCACCGGTTCCCTTGCCACCGCGAGCAGTGACGACCACGAGTATCGCCCACGGAGTGGGCCAACGACGCACAGAGGCCGAGCTAGGTCGAGGCCGGGGGAATTTTGCTTGGTGCCGGGTTCAGTTGACTGCGCGGCTTCGGGTGGACAAGATTAGTGACGAGCACTATATTGCCCACGGAGTGGGCCAACGACGCACAGAGGCCGAGCTAGGTCGAGGCCGGGGGAATTTTGCTTGGTGCCGGGTTCAATGAAGAAGAAACGCCTGCGGATTGCGGTCTTGATGGGAGGCCCCTCGCCTGAGCGCGCTGTGTCAATGACCACGGGGCTGCAGATCATCAGCTCGTTGAACCCGCAGAAGTACAGCGTTCTTCCAGTGGAAATCACAAAAGAGGGGAAGTGGCTTCCGCGATCTGAGTTGCTGCAACTACCCGGGAGCGCGGGAGCGGGGGAGCACGGGAGCCTGCCGAACCCCGGACCCCGAACCCCGGACCCCGTCAGTATCGAGGAAGTCGTCGAACGTGAGCAGGTTGACATCGCCTTCATCGCCATGCACGGCCCATACGGCGAGGATGGCACGATGCAGGGGCTGCTGGAGCTGCTCGGCATTCCCTACACGGGGTCTCGTGTGCTGGCGAGCGCGCTCGCAATGGACAAGCTGCGCAGCCGGCAGATCTTTGAGTGGCACGGGATTCCCGTGCCGGCGTACAGGAGCGTCACGGTCGACACATGGCGCGACCGCGGCCATGTCCACCAACAAGTGTCGCGCGACCTGGGATACCCCTGTGTCGTGAAACCCAACGCCGTCGGGAGCAGCATCGGCGTCTCAATCGTTCGTGAGCCGACCGGCCTGGATCCGGCCGTGGATAAGGCATTTGCGTATGGCCCGCTCGTTCTGATCGAGGAATATGTTTCCGGAATCGAGCTGGCGTGCGGGATCGTCGATGACCCCGCTACTGGCGAACCGGTCCCCCTCCCGCTGATCGAGATTGTTCCCCACGCCGATTTCTACGACTATGACGCGAAGTACGCGGCCGGTGGCAGCGAGCACATCATCCCGGCGCGGATTTCCGAAGAGATCACGGCGCGTGCGCAGTCGCTCGGAGTGCGCGCGTACAAGGCGCTCGGCTGTGAGGGCTTCTCGCGCGTAGACATCATCGCCCGGAGCACCGACATCGTCGTGCTGGAAGTCAATACGATCCCTGGAATGACCCCCACGAGTCTCTTGCCTGATGCTGCAAAGGCTGCGGGGATCTCATTCCCCGAGCTTCTGGATCGGCTTGTCGAAAATGCGATCAAACGTAGGAAGACTACTCCCCGATCAAAGTAAGCGGGACGAACAACTCTTCTAGGGGCATCGCTCGACGCAGCAGCCGTTGCTCGACAAGATACTGCACCAATGTGGTCAACACATGGCGGTTCGCGTCTAATCCATAAGGCCACGGATCGAGGCCAAATATTTCGTTCAACTCCTCGAGGTCGGCATGAAGCCAGGGCAGCATGTAACGGAGCGCGCTGCTGAAGCGCATGCCCGCGACGCATAGCTCCTTCGCCTGCACGAATGCCTTGTAGAGACTCTCAGCGATCCAGGGTTGCTCACGGTAGAGTTCTTCCTTTATGACGACGGTATGCATGATCGGGAAGATGCCGGTCTTGCGAAAGTAATCCTGTTCCAGCTTACGGTAATCGGGGAACAGCCGCTGCACGCGTGGATCGCGGCCGAAGGCGGCAGGTTTGCGCGCTCCGATCAGCGCGTCGATCTGGCCGTCGACCAGCATGTCGTTAAGCGTCCGGTCCTTGACCCGGGTGATCGAAACCTCTGCGTCCGGAAGGTTCACCAGGACATCGGGCCGTCCGGGCGCGTTCACCCCGCCGGAGAACCACCGGATCGTCTCGAGCGACACGCCGAACTCATGCTGCAACAGCCCGCGGATCCAGATCGCGGCCGTCTGACTGTACTCTGGGACTCCGATGCGCTTCCCCCTGAGATCCTCGGGCTTTCGGATCCCGGCCTCGGCATTCACAAAGATGTACCCGTGCCTGAACATTCGTGACGGAAACACCGGGAGCGCGACAAACGGAAAGTCATTCTGCCCCCTGCGGATCAGTGCGTGCGCGCAGGACATTTCGGAGACGTCGAACGCGCGGTTGCTGACCATGCGCGAGAAGATCTCCGGCGGCGACTGGATGGGGACGTAGACAAGGTCGATGCCTTCCGGCCGTACCGCGCCAGTGCGCAGCGCTTCGGTCCGATCGTACGGGCCGCAGGCCAGAGATAAACGCAGTGTCGTCATCAGACGGTGGATGCGTTACAGTGGATAAACGAAAACATCCTGGAGCACCGACGTGTCTAGAATGACCTTCTTGCTCTTGAACTTTGGAATCTCGCCGGAGAAGTCGACCACGTCCTGATACTCACCCAAGGCCAGGAGCCTGGGTTCGGGGTCCACTTGCACGGTCGCATACACCGCAAAGTTCGCGCCGAGGCGCGCCTCGCCGGACTCCGTGAACTCCACCCAGGCAGGACCGACGATGTGCCGCGGCCAGGACTCGTTGTAGTGGTGATCTTCCGCCCGCCCGCCGGCGCCCCAGAAGTTCTTAATAATCGTGACGCGGTCGATGATGCGATCTTTCGTGTCGTCCCGGATAACGGCGATCGGCAGCCCGCGTTCATGGTTCTCGCGGGTGATCACCACGTACTCGGCGCTGTCACCGAAGAGGTCTGGCCATTCCGCAAGGCGGCGTGGATCATCAACGATGCGGATGTAGCGGACGAGCAGTTCCAGCGCCGCCTGCTTACGACCCTGGGCATCAACGAGGCTAGTCAGCATCTCTGAACCCGGCACCAAGCAAAATTCTCCCGGCCTCGACCTAGCTCGGCCTCTGTGCGTCGTTGGCCCACTCCGTGGGCGGTACTAGTGATCGTCACTATGAAATCCCATGAGGCGCCGGTACGCCTGGTAGAAATGGCGGATGGGCGCTTCGTCGACATGGCGGTATGGAGGGAACCGCTTGGGGGTTCCTTTGAGCACGACGTTCTCGCCGCGGGCAGTCGCGCTCAACTGAACCCGCTCGAGCGCCGCGGCATCTTCCAGCGTAATCGCGCCGGCGGGTCCGAGCACCTCGGGTCCCTGCCGCACACGGTGCAGGCGCGCTTCTTCAGGATCGTTTTGACGTCCAAAGAACGCAAACTCGATCTGGGTTCTGTCCAATTCGAGCGGGATCACGTATCGCATCTGGATCGTGTCGAAGTAATCGGTCACGACCCCGGAGGGGAACACGACCATCATATTATGGTCGGTGGTCGGTTTTGTGCGCGTGTCGAAGAGGCTCATGTCGCGCAGCGCGGGGGTGAGCTGGTTGACCGGCGTGGAGCGCGACCGTCCCCAAAGGTGCCCATTCCGCTCGTAGTTGGGGACCAGCCGCTCGCCGCCGTGCGAGCGAAGCCGCACCACCTGAAATCCGGTGTGCAGCGCGGTCACGTGATAGCCATCGTAGATGTTCTCGACGTAGAGCTTCCAGTTGGCCCGAAAGATAACGCGGATCGAACCCAAGAACTCCAACGCCCCGTCTTCCAGGACCTTGTCCAGACCGCCGGTGAGTTCGGCCAGGTATTCCAACAGCGGCGGCGCATCGTCGTTGAGGGTCGCAAAGATCGCGCCCCGGTATGTGTCAACGCGCGCCCGGGGAAGTCCGTAGTCTTCCTTGCGAAACTCCTGTGGGAAGTCTTCGGGCAGTGAGACCGCGATAAGGCGGCCATCCGTGTCGTAGGTCCACATGTGGTAGATACAGCGGAATCCCCCGCGGAGCACGTTCCCCGAGGGACCTTCGACCAGCCGCGTACCGCGGTGCGCGCACGCGTTCACCAGCACGCTCACGCGCGCATTCGCGCCGCGGATGACGATGACCGGGGCCGCGCCCATCGAGATCGTCTTATAGTCTCCGGGCTTTGGGATCTCGGACTCGTGACCGACCAGGACCCACACCGGCCCCGTGAAGACGCCGTCCATTTCCGCGCGAAAGAGATCCGGATCCGTGAAGATCTCGCGCGGGATCTTGTTGTCTTCCTGAGGCCAGCGGATCCGGCGCGCCAGATCGAAACGCGGCGGCTCGACTGATTCAGCCATGATAGAGGTAGACGTTCGAACCGGCGCCGCGGATTCCTCGCCAAAAAAATCGTTATGCTATACTAACTGCTACACTCCATCCGCGAGGTGGAACGCGTTGGCACAACAGCACTTCGAGCAGCGCAAGGATCGAGTGTTTCTCCGCGCCATCCAGGGTGAGTACAACCTCAAAGACGAGCTCCGCCGCCTCCGCTCGCTTCCGCGTGTGCGCCGGGCCGAGAACATCCGCTTCATTGACGGGCCACAGGCCTTTTCCCGCCATTACATCCACCCTGAAGACGGCCTCGGGCAGACGCTCCATCTACATCTAGAAGAGTACGCTCCCGGCGGCAGGTCCCAGATGCATTTTCACGTGAACGAGGCCATCTTCTACATCCTTGACGGCAAGGGTTTTGAGGTCCACGACGGCGTCCGCTATGAATGGGAAGCGGGAGACGTCGCGGTCGTGCCCAATCACACGGTGCACCAGCACAACAATGCCGACTCGCAACGCCCTGCCCGTGTGCTCGTCATGAAGACCAAGCCGATGTTCATCTTTATGAACATGCTCTTCCAAAAGACGGTCATCCCGCGGCCCAAAGAGCCCAGTCCGAACGGTCAGGGCTTCGTGCCGCGTGAAGACGAGTAGAGGATAGCGATGGCCTGGAGCGAGAGCAAAGTCTGGAACCGCGGCACGCTGCAGACCGACTTTTACCGCCAGCTGCTTGTCGATGCTGCGGAACGTCCCGCCCGCAACAACCGGCGCAAGAGATTGATCAAGCCAGACGAGATGCCCTGGGAGCTCTCACCGCACGGGGTGCTCAAGCACATGATCATCGAGCAGCTGCAGACCCGCGCAGAAACGATCGACATCTACATGCAGGTCATCTTGCCAGGAAGCCGGTCGGGCCGGCACCGGCACTTTGCCGAAGAGGCGTTTTACGTGGTGGAAGGATCCGGGCACGACCTGCACTGGGACTGCGACGTCGAATCAGACGAAAAGGGCTGGCGTTGGATCGTCCCCGACGTATCCCAGCGGTTTGAGTGGAAGGCCGGAGATGTCGTCTACATCCCGCCTGCCACCATGCACCAGCACTTCAACGACAACTCAGAGAGGCCGGCCCGCATTATCTCCGCTACGAACAGGGTCTATAAGTGGTCAGGGCTCAACAACCTGGAACAAATCGAGAACGCTCCGGAATACGATGCGGGAACCTCGCTCCAGGAACTGCTGCGAGAGTTGAGCTTCGACGTCGTACGTTGACCCAAAGCCACCAATGGCAGTGACAGAGCGCGCGGCCCAATCCTTTGCGGACCTTGTGGATGTCGATCCGGCCGAGTTCCGCATACATGGATCTGTTTACACCGATCCCGACGTGTTCGACGCGGAGATGGATCGCATCTTCGCCCGGAGCTGGGTCTACGTGGCTCATGTTTCCGAGCTGCCGGCGCCCGGCGACTACAAGACGGTCATGATCGGTTTGCAACCCATCATCATTACCCGCCACGAGGACGGCAACATCTACGCGCTCTACAACCGCTGCCGTCACCGCGGCGCCGTGGTCTGCCGTCAGGAACGCGGGCACTCCAACTTTTTCCGGTGCCGGTATCACAACTGGGTGTACGCCAACAACGGCGATCTCATCGGCATGTCGCAGGCCACCGGATACCCGGACGATTTCGACCGGAGTGAGTATGGATTGGTCCGTGTACCGCGCCTGACGAACTACCGGGGGTTGCTTTTCATCAATCTCGCCGATGAGGGTCCCTCTCTGGACGAGCATCTCGCACCGGTGCGGAAATACATCGACTATTGGTTCGGCCGCTCGCCAATCGAGGGAATCGACCTTCTCGTGCCGCCTCACCGTTACGAGTATCCAGGGAACTGGAAACTCCAGGCTGAGAACGGGTACGACGGGTACCACGGGAACTACGTCCATCTCTCCTGGCAACGCGTGCTGCAGCTCTCAAAAGAGTCCACGGTTGATGAGGTACAGCGCTACCGTCAGGAAGGGTGCGCCCGCGGCATGGTCAACGGGCACGGGTTGCTGGAGCGGCCAGGCAGTCTCAATCCCGCCGCGAGCTGGACCGCGAGGATGATGGGCCGCTATCCGGAGTATGCAGGGGCCATGAAGCAGCGCTTTTCCGAACAAGAGCTCGTCGAGATCTCGGCGCGCCGGAACATCTTTGTCTTTCCGAACCTGTACCTGTTCGACACGCACATCCGCGTGATCGTGCCGAAGGCCACTGACAAAACTGAGGTCCAGCTGTACGTTTACGCACTCAAAGGCATCCCCGACAAGATCAACGAGGGCCGGTACCGAGGGCACGAGCGATTCTACGGACCGGCAGGGTTCGGCGCGCCCGACGACATCGAAGTGTTCACCGAAGTCCAGACCGGGGTGCACGCGAAGGGGAATGTGTGGAACCTGATCAACCGCGGTCAGCACCGGGAGCGCAGAGAGAATGGCGAGTGGGTCGGCCACACGACGGATGAAGCGCCTCAACGCTCGTTGTATCGCCACTGGCGTCAGGTGATGGAAGATCACCCCGAGAGTATCCCTGGGCGTTGAAGAAGCGCAGCGCTTCCTGTTCGCCGAAGCGCGGCTGCTCGATGAGCGCCGGTTCGACGAATGGGAAGCGCTGTTCACTGACGACGGCGAGTACTGGCTGCCGATCGACCCGGAGCGCGATCCGGCCGGGGCCATCTCAATCATTCGCGACGACCGCAAGCGACTGCAAGAGCGCGTGTATCGCCTGACCAAAACGCCGGTGCTGGACCAGAATCCCCATTCACGCACCGTGCACTTCGTCTCAAATGTGGAAGTCGAGCCGGCACAGTCCAACGGAGAGAACCTCGTCCGCTGTCACCAGCTCATCGCCGAGATGCGACCCGGCGGCCCGGGGCAGGCGGGGCTGAATGCTCCGCGCTGGATCGCGGCGCGATGCGAGTACCGGCTTCGGAATGTTGATGGCGCGTGGAAGATTGCGCAAAAGAAGGTTGTCTTTCTGAATTCAGGTGAACCGCATTACAATCTGTCCTTCATTCCATGAAGACTAGAGTCACCGATACGCTCCTTGCGCGTGTGGGCAACGTGGAGGTCAGCAAGTTCGAGACCGCCACCGGCGCGCGTCTGCGTCTGCGGCGCGCCGGATCCGTGGGGGCTCCAGCCCCCGCGGAGGCCGAAGCCTATCTCGATCCGCTGGAGCTCGAGGGTCTTACCCGCCTGCGCTATAAGCCCATCGCGGTGTTGAGCCGCACCCGCACGGACCGCGAGCGTCCCGGTCAACCCGAAAAGGCGGAAGCCGTCGAGCATCTGCAAAACGAGTTCGCGATGGTCGGCGTGGGGATAAGCCACGCGAACAGCGACACGCGTCTCGTCATTATGGACATGACTGCCGGCCAGACAGTCTTTCTCACCTCGCAGGAGCTCGAAGCGCTGCTGGCTGCCCGCCATATGGATCTGGCCCCGCTCATTGACACCAGCGACCTCGTCGCGATTCCCGAGCCCGACATCGACCAGGCATGAGGGGAACCATCCCAACTGTCACCGCCGCGGTGGCCGTGGCCCCATTGCGTACGGAGATGCGCCGCCTGCCGATTCCCGTGATCGGTGAGGACGATGGGCTGCTCGCGGTCGAGGCCTGCGGGCTGTGCGGCACCGACTGGGATTTCTACACACGGAAGCGCGGTGCGAAACTTGGGCCGATCATTCTTGGACACGAGATCGTCGGGCGCGTCATTGACGTTGGAGCACAGGCCGCGCAGCGTTGGAAGGTGAAGCCGGGCGACCGGGTCGCCGTTGAGGAATTTCTCCCATGCGGGCAGTGCGAGTTCTGTCTTTCCGGCCGCCCCGCGATGTGCGAAGCCACGGATTCGAGATCGGAACGCGGTTTTCTTCGGTACGGCGCGACGCCGACGGACCTTCCGCCGGGACTATGGGGCGGATTCAGCGAGATCCTCTATCTGCACCCTCACGCGCTTGTGCACCATCTCACCGACAATATCACTTCGGATCTCGCCACGCTGTTTGTCCCCATTTCAAATGGAGTGCGGTGGGTACTTAAGGAGGGGCGGCTTCCTCGCGGCGGCACCGCGGTTGTCATCGGACCCGGCGCGCACGGGCTCGGGTGTGTGATTGCGGCGCTCGAAGGAGGAGCGTCGCACGTCTTCGCTGTGGGACGGTCGCGAAGCGTGCGTCTGGACGCCGCGGCCGCTCTGGGCGCGATCCCGATCGAATCTGAACGTGCCAACGTGATCGAGACGGTTCGTCAGAAGACGAACGGTGCCATGGCCGATGTGATCGTCGATCTGGCCCCGGATTCGGTTGATACTGTGGAGACAGCCGTTGCGCTGGCTCGAAAAGGCGGGACGGTGATCCTCGCGTCTTCCAAGCACGGTAGGCCGATCGCCGGTTTTCAAAGCGACACTGTTGTCCGCAATGAATTGACGGTGAAAGGCGTCCGCGGCCGAGATTTTGATTCGGTCGAGGACGCGCTGAGGATCATTCGCTCTGGCCGGTATCCACTCGAGCGGTTGCGCACTCACCGGTTCTCGCTGGGACAAACCGACCAGGCCCTCAGGGTGCTCGGCGAGCGCACCGACCCGTCGGCGATCCACGTCGCCGTGCTGCCGGCGTAAACGGCGCACGTGGCCTCGGCAAGATGCCATACGTGGGACTGCCTGACTCTGCCCTCAGGCTCGAGACGATTACACTGATGTCGCGGTGGGGGTGCGACGATCCAGGTGCAAGGGCATCAGCTTGCCGCGTGCTGTCCACACCGGTTCCACCCGCTTCACCTTGAGCGATCCCGCCTGACGCCAGATGATCGGTGGGAAGTTCCGCAAGTTTCCCAACACCGCTTCGATCACAGCCTTCTCGTCCGGAATCTCTATCCGTGGACTGATCGCCAACGCCAGTCGGGTGAATCCGTCGGCATCCTCTTCTTCGACGAGCTGGTAATCGAGTGCGCTTCCGCCGAATCGAGCGGGCAGGACCTCCTCCAGGATGCGTATCATGTCGGTGCCCACCAGGGTCATTCCTTCTCCCGTCAACTTACGAAAACTCCGTACCTGACGGAGGTGGTCCGTCAGCCCTTCCTGTTCGAGGAGACAGCCGCAGGACCGCTGCTCTATAACGCCGTAGTCATCGCTCTCGACATTGAGGAGGACCATCCGAGCGGTCGGCAGCAGAGAGGTAAAGTTGAAGGCATCGACGAGGATATCCCACCCGGGGACCTGTCGAGAATACTGGATCAAGGCCAAGCGGTCCCGCGCAAAGTGCAGGTCATTCTCGTCGACAGGGTTGCCGCAGCCATACCCGGCACAGCCTGCTTCCGAGAAGAAGTAGTAGGGAACCCATCCGGCGCCCGTCGCCCTGATGTGCCGGAGCTTTCCGGGCGTCGGGGGCTCTCCTCCGCCAACAAATGTGGCTCCCGTGAGATCCAACCCTTCACTGAGGGCAGCGAGAGCGATGCGCGTGCACATGCTGACACTACACTGAACCACACATCGCTTGTGAACCGAGATTGTCTGGGCTGCCCAGTGAGCGATTATCGCCGCCTCGCCTAGTCTCACGGTCTCGGGCCAGGGGACGGAGGCCCCGGACAGCCGCAAGGCAAGGATAAGGAAGGTGTTCAATCGGTCCCACTCGGTGGTCTTGTAGTCGCTGCTGTCCGTGGGCGAGAACCACCGGTGCAGAGGCGCGCGACGATGTGCTCCACGGATGATCACCGTCATGCCGTATCCACCGTAGACCGGCCACCAGATCGCGACGGGCGCATTCACGAGATTATTGGCAGCAAAGCTGAGCAACTCAATGGGGGCCTGTGCAGCCACGTGTGATAAGTTCATAGGAGCCTGCATCAGACTGCCAGTTGTTCCTCCGCTGAGTGCCTGGTAGTAATTGCTGATGAAGGGATTGCTGAAGTCGCTGGGCCGCACCTGAATGACGAGCTCGTTTCGGACGATCGGCTCGCGACCTTTGAACTCCTCAAAGGTTACGTACACGCCCGCGCGACGGAGGGCGCGGAGCGTGTCCTCCAACCCCATGCTGCGGACCATGGCCACAATGTCGCCCAGATCGCACCCGGCGTGCTTGAGGAGGGGGAGATAGGGGCTTTTCGGATGGCCGTAGATATTGCGCTCCACCATCCGGAGGAAGTTAGCTTGCCGATCCTCAACTCGCCCACGCACAATGGTTCGCGCGTCATCGACCGAGATCGGATGCCGCAGGGAATTCCGAAGTGCAAGAGCAAAGCGCGCCCATCGGTGCGCCCCGACCGCCCGCCTGTGCAACTTCCCGAGCACGTCACTCACATCAGCTGTTCCGGTCGCCTGTTTCTGAGAGCAACGTTCCAGTCCCTATCATCAATCGATAGATTCGGACCTCCTTGGGGGCTGATTCCTCGGAGCAGCTCCGCTCGCCGCTGCTGGCAGGAGCAAGGGAGACGCTTGCGCGGTCACGAAACACGCTCATCACCAGCCTTCAATGAATTCACCAAGGAATCCGAGTCGGTGGAGGTAAGATCGTGGAACGACGTACCATTGATGAAACCAGTGAGCGCGAAGAGTTTCGAAAGCAGCATCTATACGAGGGGACGTCGTTCAAGAATCTCCGCGGTCATCCTGTACACCAGCGCAAAATGAGGGGCAGCGCGTCGGCGCACTTTGCATTGTCGGGGAACAAGACGATCGATGCGCACATCAGCGAGCTGCCGTCGGGCGGCCACAACAAGCGCCACCGCCACATGAATGAGGCGATCATCTACATCCTCTCCGGCAAAGGCTACTCGATTATTCAGAACGGCGACAAGGCGCCCGTGCGGATCGACTGGCAGGAGGGCGACATGTTCTCGCCGCCCCTCTGGTGGTGGCATCAGCACTTCAATCTCGATCCGGACCGGCCGGCCCGTTACCTGGCTGTGACCAACGCACCGCTCATGATTAGTCAGGGATTGTTCAAGAAAGAGCAGGCGGTCGACGAACCGAAAGGAGCTGGTGAGAAGCGATGAGGATAGGCCGCTTGAAAATCTGGACGGCGGCGGCGCTGGTGCTGGTGTGGGCGCTCGTGGCGGTACAGGCCGGCGCGACGCCCGTGGGATCATCGATGGCCGCCATCGCCATGTACAAGGGGGCCGACCGGCAGGCCAGGCTGGAGGCCGGGGCGCGCCAGGAAGGCGCGCTGATGATCTATACCTCGATGGACCTCGAGGAGTCCCAGCCGATCCTCGAGGTATTCATGAAGAAATATCCATACATTCGAGGCGAGGTCTATCGAGCTCCGGGCGAGGACGTCGCACAAAAACTCATTACGGAGTATCGAGGACGTAAGTACCTGGCCGACGTCTTCGAGGGCACGGGGATCGACGTCGCCAAGATGATCAAGGAAACCTACGGGCAGGCCTTCTTCACGCCGCGTGCCGGCGCCTATCCGCGGCAGGCCAAGGACCCCAAGGGGTTCTGGGTCGCCACGCGCTACAACATCCTCGTCGCGGCCTGGAACACCAACGTCGTCTCCGACGCTGATTCGCCCCGGACGTACGAGGATCTCCTCAACCCCCGATGGCGCGGTCGCATCGGCATCGAGGCGACCGACCAGGTCTGGCTCGGCACGCTGCTGGAACTGTGGGGCGAAGCCAAGGCGATGGAGTTCTTCCGGCAGTTGAGCGCGCAGCAGCCGCTGATCCGGACGGGCCACACACTCCTCGCGGAACTGATCGTCGCCGGTGAGGTCCCGATGTCCCCGACGATCTATAACCACCGCTCCGAGCGTCTCAAGTCACGGCGCGCGCCCATCGATTGGCGGCCCCTGCAGCCGGCTGTCGCCATTCCTCACGTGATCGGGCTGCCCAATCGGGCGCCGCATCCGCATGCCGCGCTGCTCTTTATCGACTTCCTGCTTTCCAGGGAGGGGCAGCAAGAGCTCGTAAAGTTGGGGCGCATCCCCGCGTACCCGCTGGTAAACGCAGTGCCAGCCTATTTGAATCAGGGATTCTCCTACAAGGTGATCGACCCGTCGACGTTCTTGGACAAGTACCAGCGATACGATGCGCTCTGGCAAGACATGATCATCCGCGCCCGCCGCTAGGAGCGGAGCGCTTTGAACGGAACCGCGCCCGCCACGGTTAGGGTATTGCGCCCGTCGTTGCGGGCGCGGTTGCCTGTGCAGTTGCTGCTGCCGGCTGGGATTGCCGCGATCGTTGCCTACCTGACGCTTCTGCCCCTAATCTTTCTGCTGTACGGTACCTTCTTCACGCCGACTGTCGGCGGCCAGGCTGGCACGTTCACGCTGCAAAACTACCTTCGCGCTTACACCGACCGCTCAGCGCTCCCGATCATGGCGAATTCTTTTGTGTTCGCCGTGGGCACGATGGTGGTTTCGCTGGTGATCGGTACGATGCTGGCCTGGATCACAGAGCGCACCAACACGCCGCTGCGCGGATTGTTCTTTGCCGTGAGCCTCGTCCCGCTGATCATCCCAGGCATCCTGTTTACGCTGAGTTGGATCTTCCTGCTGAGCCCGCGGATCGGGCTGCTGAACCTGTGGATCATGCGGCTTCTCGGCCTCTCGGCGCCGCCATTCGACATCTATTCGATCGGCGGGATGATCTGGGTTGAAGCCCTACACTGGTCTCCGATCGCATACTTGATGATGTCTGCCGCATTCCGCTCGATGGATCCGTCACTGGAGGAGGCCGCGCTGATGTCCGGGAGCGGTCTGGCGGGTACCTTCTACCACGTGACGCTCAAGCTGAACGTGCCGACGCTCCTGGGCGCAAGTCTGTTGCTCTTCCTGCGCGGCCTGGAGACGTTCGAAGTGCCGGCGATCATTGGATTGCCGGCGGGCATCCACGTATTCACCTCCAGGATCTATCTGGCGATCAAGAGCTATCCCTCAGACTTCGGCCTGGCGGGGTCGTACTCGACGATTCTGCTGGTGATGACATTGACCGGCATCTTTTTGTATGGCCGGATCACACGAGAGGCGTCGCGATTTGCCACGATCACCGGCAAAGGGTTTAGGCCGCATGTCATCGATCTAGGAATCTGGAAATATACCATGGCGACGTTGATCGTTGGGTATCTCGCAGTCATGGTGGTCCTGCCGATGTTCGTGCTCGTTTGGAACTCCGTTCTTCCGTTTTACCAGAGGCCGTCGGTGCAGGCGCTCTCGATGCTGACGATTGACAACTACACGTTCGTGCTCAAACTGCCTAAAACGACCCGGGCGGTCATCAACAGCGTTGGGCTATCGATGGGAAGCGCGACCATTGTCATGGTCATGACCTCGGTCATCGCGTGGATCACCGTACGCTCTCGCGTGCCAGGCCGATGGCTGCTCGATAACCTGACGTCGTTGCCGCTCATTTTTCCAGGAATTGTCATGGGTGTGGCTCTGATCTGGGTATATTTGACGCTGCCGATACCGATCTACGGGACGATCTGGATTTTGCTGGTCGCCTACGTGACCCGCTATCTGCCCTATGGAATGCGCACGTCGTCCGCCGCCCTGCTGCAGGTGCACCGGGAATTAGAAGAAGCAGCGGAGACGAGCGGGGCATCCTGGGGGCGAACGTTCCGGAGCATCATTCTGCCGCTGCTGCAGCCGGCGCTGCTGGCGGGCTGGATCTATGTCGTCATCGTATCGATCAGGGAACTCTCGAGCAGCATCCTGCTATGGGGTCCAGGGGCGGAGGTGCTCTCCGTCTACATCTTTGATCTCTGGCAGACCGGCCACCCACAGGAACTTTCGGCGTTGGGACTAATGCTGGTGGGTTTTCTCCTCGTCCTTGCCATGGTCTTGCGGGCCTTGAGTCAGCGGTACGGGGTCCAGCATTAGCCATGGTCAAGGTGCAGGATCTCGTGAAGGTGTATCGGACCGGACGTGGGTCGGTCGTGGCCTGCGACCGTGTCAGTTTTGAAGTCGAGGACGGCCGGTTCTTCACGCTGCTGGGGCCGTCGGGATCCGGCAAGACGACGACGCTGCGCTGCGTTGCCGGACTTGAGCGACCCGACGGAGGACAGATTGAGCTCGCCGGCACGGTAGTGTCCTCTGACCAACACGGCATCTTCATTCCACCCAACCGGCGGGACATCGGAATGGTTTTTCAGTCGTATGCGATCTGGCCGCACATGACCGTGTTCGATAACGTTGCGTTCCCACTTCGCGCGGGGGGCCATCGGCCATCATCAGGTGAGGTGATGCGGCGGGTGTCGCAGGCGCTCTCGACTGTGCGCCTGGAAGGTCTACAGGATCGCCCTGCCACCAAACTAAGCGGTGGCCAACAGCAGCGGCTTGCGCTTGCTCGTGCGCTCGTGCGGGAGCCTACGTTGCTGCTGCTGGATGAGCCGCTCTCGAACCTGGATGCCAAACTGCGCGAACAAATGCGTCTGGAATTGAGACAGCTGCAGCGGACGCTGCGCATCACCACCCTGTACGTCACGCATGATCAGATCGAAGCGCTGGCGATGAGCAACGTCGTTGCCGTCATGCACGAGGGTCGGATCATGCAGATCGGGACCCCGCGTGAGATCTACGAGCGCCCTGCCAACCGCTTCGTGGCCGAGTTCATCGGCTCGATGAATCTCATCCCGGGAAAGATCGCCGGTTCCGTCGAGGGAGGACTGTGGCGAGTAGAGACGCCTTACGGTTCCATCGCCTGCGTGGTGCCACCGGACGGCCGTCCCGCGACGGACGTCCTCGTCTCGGTGCGCCCTGAGGACATCGTCGTCGTCGATGACGACAGCGCCGGGAAAGACGCGTGGGATGCCTCGATCGGGCAGGTGGTGTTCTTGGGCGAATCGGTGGACTGCCGCCTGGCCGTTGGCGACCTCGAACTGCGCGCCCGGCTGCACCCCTCGTTCGTGAAGCGAAGAGGTGACAGAGTGCGGTTGTCGTTCCGCGCTGACCGCTGCGTTGCTATTCGCCTG
>Ga0209853_1000024_pt1 | contig 41488 bp, 40 predicted proteins | sample GWRWS1_30_40_FD_187224 | JGI IMG/M metagenome (GOLD analysis project Ga0209853, IMG submission 187224) | Riverbed sediment microbial communities from areas with vegetation nearby in Columbia River, Washington, USA - GW-RW S1_30_40 (SPAdes)... | ecosystem: Environmental > Aquatic > Freshwater >...
ACCTTGCGGGCATCGGCAACACCGGAGGCTACCGCCGAGAGCTGAACGAACTCGGCGCCCACCGCATCGGCCAGCAGGTACGCGAGGGTGGTCTTCCCGCTCCCGGCGGGTCCCCACAGAAGGACCGAGGGGAGGTGCCCTCCCTCCAGCAACCTGGTCAAGGTCGTCCCAGCGCCCAGGAGGTGAGGTTGCCCCACGAACTCGTCGAACGAGCGGGGCCGCATCCTGGTCGCGAGGGGGAGGTCGGCCACAACCCTACTCACGGTGTCGGATGATCTGGTCCGGACGGATACGGTATTGCACGCGGACCTGCCCATCCACGCGGCTCCACGGCTTCCCGTCGTACTTCCTGGACAGGAAGTCGATGTGCCCGTCGGCCTCCTCGCCGATCAGCCGCTCGACGACCGCCCCCTGCACCGTGATCCAACGGTAGGGGTCGTCGCGGTGGACCACGCAGACCGCCACCCGCGGGTCACGCTGCACGTTGCGGTCCTTCTTCCGGCCGGCGGCCGTGTTCACGAGGACATGCTCGTCCGAAGCGTCAACCCAGGTCACGGTGGCATGCGGTGTGCCGTCCGGGTTCAGCGTGACGAACTGGGCGAAGTTCGTGCCGGTCAGGAGCTCGAGGTCGAAGTCGGTCAGCGCGGTGGGCATGCATCAATCGTCTTTCTTGCCCCGAGCGGCCCCGACCACCCTGATGCCGAGCTCGCGGAGCTGCTCGTCCGGGACGGGCGCGGGCGCCCCGGTCAAGGGGTCCTGGCCCGACTGGGCCTTGGGGAACGCCGTCACGTCGCGGAGGGACTCCTTCCCCCCCATCAGCATCGCTAGGCGGTCGAGGCCCATGGCGATGCCGCCGTGCGGAGGGACACCGTACCTGAACGCCCGGATGAGGTGGCCGAACTTCTCCTCGGTCTCCCCCGGGGTGAGGCCCAGCACGTCGAACACCTTTCGCTGCACGTCGGGGTGGTTGATCCGGATGCTGCCCCCGCCAAGCTCGAAGCCGTTCAGGACCAGGTCGTACGCGCGAGCCTTGGCGGTCTCCGGGCCGAGGTCCTCCGACTCCGGGGAGGTGAACGGGTGGTGAACCGAGACCCACTTGTCCTCCTCCTCGCTCCACTCGAACAGGGGGGGCTCGACCATCCAGCAGAACCGCCACTCCCCCTCCGGGATCAGCTCGAGGCGGAGCGCCATCTGCCGGCGCAGGCCGTCCAGGGCGACGTCGGCCCGGTCGGCCCGGTCGGCCACGATCAGGACCAGATCGCCGGTTCGTGCTCCGGTCGCCTCGATCACTCCCCCCACCTCCTCCTTCGAGAGGTGCTTCTCCACGGGCGAGCGGATCGAGCCGTCCTCCACCACCAGCCAGACCAGCCCGGCGGCGCCGCGCTCCTTCGTTACCTGGACCAGGTCGTCCAGCTCGCGGCGGGAGAGCTCCGAGCCGCCCGGCGCCGCGAGCCCCTTCACCGCGCCGCCCTCGGCGAGGACCGTTGCGATCGCCCGGAAGCCCGTGCCGCCGAGCACCTTGCTCAGGTCGGCCAGCTCCATGCCGAACCGGAGATCGGGTTTGTCGGTCCCGAACCTCGCCATCATGTCCTGATATGTGAGGCGGGGGAACGGCACGGACACCTCGACCCCCAGGACGTCGCGGACGATCCTGGCGTACAGCGGCTCGATCACGGCGAAGACGTCCTCCTCATCCACGAAGGACATCTCCACGTCGAGCTGGGTGAACTCGAAGCTCCGGTCGGCCCGGGGAGCCTCGTCTCGGAGGCACCGGACGATCTGGTAGTAACGGTCCTGGCCCGCCACCATCAGCAGCTGCTTGAGCTGCTGGGGGGACTGGGGCAGGGCGTAGAACGACCCGGGCCACAGGCGCGAGGGAACAAGGAAGTCGCGGGCCCCCTCCGGGGTGCTGCGGGTGAGCAGCGGCGTCTCCACCTCGATGAACCCCAGTCCTTCCATGTGGTCGCGGATGATCCCGTTGATCGTGTGCCGAAGGCGAAGCATCCGGGTCATCTCCGGGCGCCGGAGGTCGAGGTAGCGGTACGTCAACCGGAGGAGCTCGTCGGCCTCGATCCGGTCCTCGATGGGGAACGGCGGCGTGTCGGCCACCGCGAGCACCTCCACCGTGCGCACGGTCACCTCCACCTCGCCGGTCGGCAGCGCAGGGTTCACCGTGCCCTCCGGCCGGTGGCGGACCTCGCCGGTCACCCGGACCACCGACTCGGTCTTGAGCTGCTGGGCCGCCGCCTTCGCTTCGGGCGCCTCCTCCGGGTGGAACACCAGCTGCACCAGGCCCTCGCGGTCCCGGAGGTCCACGAAGGTCAGGCCTCCGTGGTCCCGTTGGCGGGCCACCCAGCCGCACAGGCTGACGTCGGACCCGACGTGCTCGGCGCGGAGCTCGCCGCAGGCGTGCGTCCGCATGGAGGTGGCCAGCTCAGACATCGAGCTTCGCCAGCCGGGCCGGCACGTCCTCGATGGTAACCCGCTCCTCCACCCCGTCCGCGAGACGCTTCACGGTGGCCGTCCCCTTGGCCACCTCTCGCTCGCCCAGGATGGCCACGAACGCCGCGCCCGCTCGGTCGGCCGCGCGTAGCTGCCCCTTCAGGGGACGTTCTTCGAAGCCGGTCGCCGCCGCGATGCCAGCGGCCCGCAGGACCCGCATCAGGTCACGGCCGGCAGCCTCCGCCTCCCGGCCGATCGTGACCACGTAACAGGTGGGCGCTCCGGGCGCGGGCGCCGGCACCCCCTCGCCCTCCATGGCCAGCAGGATGCGGTCCAGCCCGGCGCCGAACCCCACACCCGGGAGGGGCCGGCCCCCCAGGGCCTCGGCCAGCCCGTCGTACCGCCCGCCCCCGCACACCGTGGCCTGCGCCGGGGACAGGACGGCGGACACGAACTCGAAGGCCGTCCTCGTGTAGTAGTCGAGCCCCCGGACCAGGCGGGGGTCGTGCTGGTACGCGATGCCCTCGTCGTCCAGCCCGTCTCGCACCCCGGCGAAGTGCTCGGCGCACGGATCGCACAGGTGGTCAGAGATGACCGGCGCGTCGCGCATGACCCGGCGACAGCCCTCCTCATTGCAGTCGAAGGTCCGCATCGGGTTCGTGTGGATCCTCTGCCGGCAGTCCTCACACAGCTCGTCCGCGTGCTGCTCCAGGAAGGCCACGAGCTTCTCCCGGTACCCCGGCCGGCACACCTCGTCGCCGATCGAGTTCACCAGCAAGGTGAGTTGCCGGAGCCCCCGCTCCCGGAGGAACCGGTCGCCCACGGCCACGACCTCCACGTCGGCCCCCGGCGCCGCGGTGCCCAGGACCTCCACGCCGAACACCCGGAACTCCCGGAGGCGCCCGGCCTGGGGCCTTCCGTGCCGCCAGTTCAGGTGCACGTAGTACGCCTTGAAGGGGAGGGGCAGGTCGTGCAATCGCTGTAGAGCGGCCCGCACCACCGGCGCGGTGCTCTCCGGCCGGAGGGTGACCGACCGCCCACCCTTGTCCTCGAACGTGTACATCTCCTTGGTCACGACGTCCGAGGACTCGCCCGACGTCCGCGCGAACAGCTCGGTCTGCTCGAAGGCTGGGGTCTCGACGTACCGGTATCCGAACAGCCGCGCGGTCCGGTGCGCCTCCTCCGCCAGCCCGAGGAGGGCCTCCGACCTCGGCGGGAACAGGTCCGCGGTCCCCCTCGGCGGCCCGAGCTCCATCTACCGGAGCTCCGCCAGGAACGGGTTCCGGGACCGCTCGCGGCCCACCGTGGTCCGGGGGCCGTGGCCGGGGAACAGGTCCAGCGGGTCGGGCAGCTCCAGGAACCGCCGGAGGCTCCGGTCCATGTCCTCGGGCGAGCTGTTGGGGAAGTCGCTCCGGCCGATGGAGCCGGCGAAGACCAGGTCGCCCGACAGCACCCAGCCGTCCGTGCGGTAGCAGACGCTGCCGGGCGTGTGGCCCGGGGTGTGCAGGACCTCGATGCGGAACCCGGCGAAGGTCATCGCCTCGCCCTCGACCACGGTCCGGACGTCCTTCACCGGGACCGGCAGCGTGGCGTATCCGGCTCCCCAGGCCTCCGGATCGGTGAGGGCCGGCGCGTCGGCCTCGTGAATGTAGAAAGGAAGCTCGTCGCCGCAGAACTCGGCGGCGGCCCCGATGTGGTCGAAGTGACCGTGGGTGGCCAGGACCGCCACCGGGCGCTTCCCCTCGGCCTCAAGCATGGCCCGGACCCGGCCGGGCGAGAACCCGGGGTCCACGACGACGGCGTCGTCGGTCTGGTCGGCTCCGATCAGCCAGCAGTTGGTCTCGAACGAGTTGTCGGAGAACGTGTCGAGGTACATCGGGCGGCCATCTTAGCCCGTGGCGAGATGGGGGAGCCTACATGTCCGCTGCGTCTATCATCAGCGTGACCGGGCCGTCGTTCACCAGCTCCACCTCCATGTGCTCCCGGAACGCGCCTCGCTTGACCACCGCCCCCCGGGCCTCCAGGGCTCGCGCGAACGCCTGCACTCGGTCGGCGGCGACCTCCGGCGACGCGGCCTTCGCCCAGGACGGTCGCCGGCCCTTTCGCACGTCGCCATACAGTGTGAACTGGGGGACCACCAGGATCTCGCCGCCCGCGTCCGACAGCGACCGGTTCATCTTGCCCCGGTCGTCTTCGAACACCCGCAGGTTGACGACCTTCTCGGCCAGCCGATCGTACTCGCCGAACGCGTCGTCGCCGCCCACCCCCACCAGGAGGACCAGGCCCGGCCCGATCTCGGCCACGGTCTCGGTTCCCACGCGCACGGTCGCGCGGGCGACCCGCTGGAGGACGACGCGCATCCCGCGCTACCGGGGGACGACGCGGTACGCGTCGTAGACGTTCTCCACCTTCTTCACCGCCGACAGCAGCTGCGACAGATGAGCGATGTCGGCGAGCTCGAAAGTAAAACGAAGCGAGGTGATGCGATCCCGGCCCACCGCCGAGGTGGCCGAGAGGATGTTCACGTGGTGGTCTGAAAGGGCCGTGGCCACATCGGACAACAGCCGGGTGCGGTCCAGGGCCTCCACCTGGATGGTGGCAACGAACGAGGTCGGCCTCCCGGTCCGCCAGCTCACGTCGATCAGCCGCTCCGGCTCCTTCCCCAGCCCCCGGGCGTTCGGGCAGTCGGTGCGGTGCACCGACACGCCCTGTCCTCTCGTGACGAACCCCATGATCTCGTCACCCGGCACCGGCGTGCAGCACCGGGCCAGCCGAACCCACACGTCCGCGGAGCCCGGGACGACCACGCCCGACGTGATGTCGGGCTGCCCCACCCTGACCGGCCGGGCCAGGGGGACCTCGGTGGCATCCTCCTCGGTCGTCCCCGAGACGGCCCGGGTCAGGCGGGCCACCACGGACTGGGGCGAGACGTGCCCCTCCCCCACGGCTACGTAGAGCGACTCGAGGTCGGGGAACTTCATCTCTTCGGCCACCTGGTGCAATGCCTCCTCGGTGGCCAGCCGCTTGAACGGCACGTTCTGCTTGCGCATCAGGCGGTGGAGCTGCTCGCGGCCTTCCTCCAGGGCGTCCTCCCGCCGCTCCCTGGAGAACCACTGGCGGATCTTGCTCCGGGCCCGCGGCGTGACCACGAACTTCAGCCAGTCCTGGGACGGGCCCTCGCCCTCGGCCTTTGACGTGAGGACGTCCACCGTGTCGCCCGTCCGAAGCTCGTAGTCGAGCGGCACGAGCTTCCCGTTCACCTTGGCCCCGATCGTTCGGTGCCCGACCTCCGTGTGGATCGAGTACGCGAAGTCCACCGGCGTGGCCCCGGCCGGGAGGTTGACCACGTCGCCCTTCGGCGTGAACACGAAGACCTGCCCCCGGTACAGGTCGATCTTCAGGCCCTCCATGAACTCCCGGGGGTCGGCCATGTCCTTCAGCCACTCCATCATGTGGCCGAGCCACGCCAGGTCGGCGGCCTCCTTGGCCTTCTTGCCGTCGCGACCCTCCTTGTAGCGCCAGTGCGCGGCGATCCCGTACTCGGCAGTGCGGTGCATCTCGTGGGTCCGGATCTGGACCTCGATGGCGCGTCCCTGCGGCCCCACCACCGTCGTGTGGAGCGACTGGTACATGTTCGACTTTGGCATCGCGAGGTAGTCCTTGAACCGGCCGGGGACCGGCTTCCACAGGGAGTGGATCGCGCCGAGCGCGCCGTAGCAGTCGCGCACCGAGTCCACCAGGATGCGCATGCCGGCGAGGTCGTAGATCTCGTTGAATTCCTTGCCGCCGAGCACCATCTTCTCGTAGATGGAGTACAGGTGCTTCGGACGGCCTTCGACCTCGGCCCGGACCCCGGCCTCGCGCAATCGGTTCCGGGCCGCGCCAAGCACCGTCTCGACGTACTGCTGGCGGTCGCCGCGGCGCTTCTCCACCAGGCTGGCGATCTCCCGGTAGGGGCCGGGATACAGCGTCTTGAACGCCAGATCCTCCAGCTCCCACTTGACCTGCTGCACGCCGAGTCGGTGCGCGAGCGGGCCGTAGATCTCCAGGGTCTCGGTGGCGTTCTCCCGCTGCTTCCCGGGCGATAGGGCTCCCAGGGTCCGCATGTTGTGCAGCCGGTCGGCCAGCTTGATCAGCAGGACACGGATGTCGCCGGCCATGGCCACCATCATCTTGCGGACGTTCTCGGCTTGCTCCTGCTCGCGGGACTTGAACGCGATGGCCTGGAGCTTCGTGAGGCCGTCCACGATCCGCGCCACGTCGGGGCCGAACTCCGTCTCCAGCTCGCCCAGCGTGACCTCGGTGTCCTCCACGACGTCGTGGAGGAGGGCGGCGGAGAGCGTGGTGGTGTCAAGACCGAGTTCGGCCAGGACCTGCGCCACGGCCAGTGGGTGCTCGATGAAGTCCTCGCCGGACAGGCGCTTCTGACCGGCGTGGTGGGCCCCGGCGAACCGGTAGGCCCGCTCGATATCCTTGACGTCGGCTTTCGCGTTGTAGGACCGGACGGTGCGGAGGAGGGACTCGAGCCCGTCCCGCGGGGGCGCCTCCTCGGTGGCGGGCCGCAGCCGCGAGAGCAGCCCGCCGCGGCGTTCGGTCCTGGCCTGCTCCCGGCTGTCCACCACTCGCCTCCTCTGGAAGGCCAGTGTAGCCGGGAAGCTCTGGACTCAGTAGTTGATCAGCGAGAACAGCTCGTAGCCCTCGAGCTGCCTCCGTCCGTTCAGGAAGTCCAGCTCGATCAGGCAGGCGATACCGACGACCTTCCCCCCGATCCGCTCCACCAGCTTGGCGGTGGCCCGGGCCGTGCCGCCCGTCGCCAGCACGTCGTCCACGATCAGGACGCGTTCCCCGGCCGTCACGCCGTCCCGATGGATCTCCAACGTTGCGGTTCCGTACTCGAGCTCGTACTCCTCGGCCTCCACCTCCCACGGCAGCTTGTCCTTCTTGCGGACCGGCACGAACCCCGCGCCGAAGTGGTACGCGACCGGGGAGGCCAGGATGAACCCCCGAGCCTCGATCCCCACCACCTTGTCCACGTTGCCCCGGCCGAAATGCACGACGATGAGGTCGATGACCGTGGAGAACGCGATCTCGTCGGCCAGCAGCGGGGTGATGTCCTTGAACACGATCCCCGGCTGGGGGAAGTCCGGCACGTCACGGACCAACGACTTGATCTGCTCGATGTCCACGCCCTACCTCCGCTTGCGCTTCTTCTTCGGCCTTGGCCGGGGCCGCTGCGGACCCGGTCTCGAGCGAGTCGTGGGCCTCCCCGCCGCCGCCGCGCCCACGCCCGACGGAACGGCCTCGCCGCCGTCGCTCCCTGTCTCCCTCTCCACCGCGGCGCCCGCGGGGACGGCCCGAAGTGGCCGCCCGGCGGCCGCGCGCGCGTCCGCCCGGGTCCGCAGCTGCGCGAACTTCGGCTCCCGCTCCTTCACCACCGCCAGGATGGGCGCCGCCACGAAGATCGAGGAGTAGGCGCCCGAGATCACGCCGACCAGCATGGCGAAGGCGAAGTCCTTCAGCGTGGCACCGCCGAACAGCAGCAGCGAGAGGATGGGGAAGACCACCACGAGCGACGTGTTCACGGACCGCATGAACACCTGGTTCAGCGAGGTGTTCACGAGCCCGGCGTATGTGTCTTTGGCCAGCATGGCCGGCGACTCGGTGTTCTCCTTGATCTTGTCGTAGATCACGACGGTGTCGTACAGCGAGTACCCCAAGATGGTGAGGATGGCGATGACCGTGGCCGGCGTGACCTCCCGTCCGGTTAGCGCGTACACGCCTGCGGTGATGATCACGTCGTGCAGCATCGCCGCCTGGGCCCCGACCGCCATCTTCCACTCGAACCGGAACGAGATGTAGAGCGTGATGGCAACGAGCACGACGAGCAGGCCCTGGAGGGCCTTTCGAGAGATCTCGGATCCCCAGGTGGGACCGACGTCGGTTCGGCTGATGTCGACGGGACCCACCCCGGCCTGCTCGGCCAGGGCGTCGATCAGCCGGGTCCGCTCGACGTCGGAGAGCTCGGTGAGGCTGGACGTCCGGATCGAGATCCGGTTCCCCCCGACGATCTGCACCTCCGAGCCGCCCAGGCTCCAGGGGGACTGCGCCAGCACCGACTGCACCTGGTCGACCGTCACGCCGCTCTCGTTGTCGTAGGTGAGCTGCGAGCCGCCCTCGAAGTCGATGGACAGGTTCAGGCTGCGGAACACCAGCCCCACCAGGGAGATCAGGAGCACCACCCCCGAGAGCAGGAACCACCACTGCCGGTGCTCGATGATCCGGAAGTGCGGCTCCCGGTGACCGCGGAACGTTGCCACGGCGTGCCGGATGTTCACCTCGAACCTCCCGCCACCGGTACCGGCTCGCCGGGCAACGGCTCGGCCGCCACGCCGCTGGTCAGCCCGAACCCGGGCAGGTTCACCAGCCGGTCGCTACGAGCGATGAGGAACACGGTGGGACGCTTGAAGAAGTACACGACGAACAGGTCGAGTAGGGTCGCCACCCCGAGGGTCAGCGCGAACCCCCGGACCGAGCTGATCGCCGTGAGGTACAGGATGATGGCGGCGAGGGCCGTGACGATGTCGGCGGCCACGATCGTCTTGTAGGCGCGCTTGAAGGCGGGCTGCACGGCCGCGCGCGGCGTCTTGCCGTGGCGCACCTCGTCCTTCAGCCGTTCGAAGAACACGATGTAGGAGTCGGCCGTGACGCCGAGCGAGATCACCAGGCCGGCCACACCCGCCAACGTGAGCGCGTAGCCGAAGGCCCGCCCGGCGATCGACACCAGCGCGATGGCCATGATGGCCCAGATGGTCATCCCGAACCACGCCACGACGCCGAGGAGGCGATAGTAGAACAGCAGGTACAGCGCCAGCAGGATGAGCCCGGCGATCCCGGCCACCAGGCCCTGGCGAAGCGACTCGCGTCCCAGGGTCGGGCTGACCGTCTGCACCTGCTCCTTCTTCAGGTTCACCGGCAGGGCGCCGGCGTTCAGCTGAGTGGACAGGTCCTGGGCCCGGGTCTTGGTGAAGCTCCCCGTGATCACGCCGTTACCGCCCGTGATGGCGTCCTGGACGGTGGGCGCCGAGACGACCTCGTTGTCCACGACGATGGCGAGCTGCCTGCCGACCAGGCGCTCCGTGACCTCGGCGAACGTGCTCGCGCCCTCGTCGGTGAGGGTGAAGTCGATCTGCCAGCCCGTCCCCACGCTGGTCTGGCTCCCGGTGTCCAGGACCGCTGTGGCCCTCCTGATCATGTCGCCGGTGACCTCCACCGGTCCCAGGCGGTACTTCTCGCCTTCCCGGCCCAAGAAGACGACGGACTGGTCCTTCAGGGCGTCGAACGTGCAGGTCTCCGAGTCCAGCTCCGCGGGCGTCCCGCACGTCACGGGGGTCGCCGCGAACTCCGGGGTGCCCACGTTGATGACCTGGAGCACCTCTCGCTGTTCGAGCCGGGCCGTGGTGCCGATCACCTGGAGGAGGCGCTCCTGGCCGGTCTCCTGGAGCTGGGCCTCCGCCTCGTCACGGGACAGGAAGCACCCCAGGTCCGTCCCCGCGGAGCTGAGGACGCAGAACTCCGCGGTCTTCCGTTCCACGGACAGAGACGCCAGCACACCCTCGGCCTCCGCCTCCTGCGCGTAGCACGCCGGCCCCGCGGGACCGGCCAGCGGCGACCCGCCCGGCGAGGTCACGCAGTACCGGTACCCCTCCTCGAGCTTGATCTCGTCCTTGGCCCTCTCCGCGGCCCGTTTCGTCTCGAAGCACATGTCGCTCGGGAAGCCGCTCCCCGAAAAGCAGAACTGCTCTCCACTCTCGACGATCCGGGCAGAGTTCAGGGCGGTGTCGGCCGTCGTGCGGTCCTGGAAGCACGGAAGCGCGAACCCCTGGAGGCCGGTCAGGCAGACCTCGGACACGGTCCGTCCGACGCTCGCGTCGTCGAGCTGCGACCGCGCCTGGTCCTCGCTCGAGAAGCACTCGAAGAGGATGTCCCCGCCGGACAGGCAGTGCTGCTCCTTGGCCCGCTCCTCGATGGAGCCGCGAGCCAGCCCGGGGAGCTGGGCCTCGATGGTGGTCCCCGACAGGAACAGGAGCGGCTCGCCCACCCCGAAGGCGTCAACCCGGTTCCGGATGTTCTCCAGGGCCCGCTCCATCACCGCTCCGGGCGTCCCCTCCGGCGCCGACAGGATGACGGACACCCCGCCCTCCAGGTCCAAGCCGAGCACCGGCCGGACCCCGACCGCGAACGCCGCGATCGAGCCGGCCACCAACAGTCCGACGAACGCGATGGACAGCCAGAGGTTGCGGGCGGTTCGCCTCACGCCAGCTGGGCCCCGTTGATGGTCAGCTTGAACTTGCAGTCGAGGACCTCGGCGGCCCTCCGGCACATCTGCATGCGGCCCAGGAAGATCTCGAAGTACTCCATGACCTGGCTGATCTCGGTGTCGATCGTGAGCTCAAGCGTGATCGTCTTGGCGGTCGAATCTACCCGCAGGAACGACTGCTCGGCCGCGAAGTTCACGCGGTCGTGGATATCGAACTCGATCTGGCCCGACTTTCGGACCCGGCTGCGATGCACGTCGGACTTGTCCGCCAGGATCACCGCGGCGGCCACCGGCGAGACCTGGGCCCCGTTGTCCTCTTCGTGGTTGGCAATGGCCGAGACGATGACGGCCAGATCGCTCGGCGGGACCTGGTCCCGGAGCGCCTCGTACACCAGCACCGCCCCGGTCTGGCCGTGCATCTCGCGGGAGACCATGTTTCCCGCGTCATGGAGATAGCCGGCCACGGCGGCCATGCTGCCCGTGTGCTCGTCGAACCCCACCCGCGTGAGGACGTTGTACGCGATGCGGGCGGTGAGGTTGGCGTGGCGGAACCCGTGCTCGGTGTAGCCCAGCCCCTCCATCACCCTGTCGGCCGCGGTGATGAACGTGGAGAGCTCGGCGTGGGCCTGGACCTTCTCCAGGGTGATGGCCTCGAGCGCGGGCTCTGGCTGCTCCCGCCCCCGGAACGGCGCCCTCATCGACGACGCCTCGGGAACCGCGTCGGCGCTCCCCTTCACGGCCGGCTGCCGGCCTCCTCATCGGAGCCCTCGTCGGTCCCGTCGTCCCCGTCGCCCTCGTCCTCGACGAGACGCTGGGCGATGGCCCTTCGGAGCATCCGGACCTCGGTCCCCGGGGCGATCTCCACGGTGACCGTGTCCGTGTCCTCATCGATCCGCTTCACGGTCCCGAACAGACCGCCTGAGGTCATGACGTCGTCGCCGATCCGGAGACGGCCGAGGAGGCTCTGCTGCTGGCGCTGGCGCATCCGCTGGGGCCGGATGAGCAGGAAGTAGAACACCCCTCCCATGAGGACGAGGGGAAAGAGTAGGCCGATCAGCGAGCCACCTTGCCCGTCCGAGGTTTGGGCCAGGACCGAGATCATCGAGATGCCTTTCGCTGCGGGGAACGAACCCGCAGCATACAGGCTAGCGCGGGCACCGCAGGAAGGGTCCGCTAGGAGAGCGGAAGGGCGCCCTCGGCCGCCACCCCGAGGTGCCGGTAGGCCCGCTCCGTGGCCACCCGGCCTCGCGGCGTTCGCTTGAGGAGCCCCAGCTGGAGCAGGTACGGCTCGTAGACGTCCTCCACCGTATCGGTCTCCTCACCGACCGCTGCGGCGAGCGTCGAGAGGCCGACCGGCCCGCCGCCGAACTTGTCGATCACCGCCGTCAGGATGGCGAGGTCCAGCTTGTCCAGGCCCTCCTCGTCCACGTCGAACAGCTCCAGGCCGCGCCGGGCCACCTCGCCATCGACGGCTCCGTCGTGGCGAACCTCGGCGAAGTCGCGGACCCGCCGGAGGAGCCGATTCGCGACGCGGGGCGTGCCCCGCGACCGCCGGGCGATCTCGCGGGACCCCTCCGTGTCCACGCGCACGCCGAGGATGCCGGCGGAGCGGCGGACGATCCTCGCCAGGTCGTCGCGCGAGTAGTAGTCGAGGCGGGGGGAGAACCCGAACCGCTCCCGGAGCGGGAGGGTGATCCTCCCCGGGCGGGTGGTGGCCCCGACCAGCGTGAACCGGGGGAGGTCCAGGCGGATGCTTCTCGCGCTTGGCCCCTTGCCTAGCACCACGTCGAGCTTGTAATCCTCCAGCGCGGGGTACAGCACCTCCTCCACGGCCCGGGGCATCCGGTGGATCTCGTCAACGAACAGGATGTCGCCCTCCTCCAGGTTCGTGAGGATGGCGGCCAGGTCGCCGGGTCGGTCGAGCGCCGGCCCCGACGTTGGCCGAAACGCCACCCCGAGGGCGTTCGCCACGATGCCGGCGAGCGTGGTCTTGCCGAGCCCGGGCGGCCCCGAGAACAGGAGGTGGTCCACGGTCTCGCCCCGGGCCCTCGCCCCCTCCACCAGCAGGGCGAGCTGCTCCTTGATCCGCTCCTGGCCGACGAACTCATCGAGCGTCCGGGGCCGAAGCGCCGCGTCGAACTCGCGCTCCTCCGCCGACAGCTCCGGCTCGACGATCCGCTCCTCGGCCATCGTGCCCTACCCCCGCCCGACGCGCTGGAGCGCCTCGCGGAGCATGTCCTCCACCGGCCGGTCGCCGCTCGCCCCCAGCCCGGCCATGGCCTCGCTCGCCTCCTGAGACGACAAGCCGAGCGCGAGGAGGGCCTCGCGCACGTCGGACAGCGGCCCCCCCACGATCACGACGTCGCCGCCCAGCCGGTCCTTCAGGTCCAGCACCACGCGTTGCGCCACCTTCTTCCCCACTCCCGGCACCACCGTGAGCGCGGCCACGTCGCCTGCTGCCACCGCGCGGCGGAAGGCGTCGGGGGAAAGAACCGACAGGAACGACAGCGCGACCTTCGGCCCCACCCCGGTCACCGTGACCAGGAGGTCGAACAGGGTCCGCTCGTCGTGGGAGGCGAATCCGTAAAGGACCATGGTGTCGTCACGGACCTGCATCCGGGTGAACAGCCGCGCCGGCCTGCCCGCCGGGGGAAGCGTCCCCGCGGTGGACGCCGAGACCTGGACCTCGTAGCCGACCCCGCCCACGGACACCACGACGCGCCCGCCCGTCTTTTCGGCGACGTCGCCGTCAAGGAACGAGATCACCGCGCTCCCGCGATCTTCGACGCGCGCCGGAGGCGCGACTGATGGAGGTGGCACAGGGCGACGGCCACGGCGTCGGCGGCGTCGGCCTGCTCCGGGACGCCCTCCACCCGGTGGGCCCTGACCAGGGCAGTCCGCACCCGGTCCTTCTCCGCGGTCCCCGAGCCGGTCACGGCCATCTTCACCTCCAGCGGCGCATACTCCTCGACCGGCACCTCGGCCTCCGCGGCGGCCAGGAGGATGACGCCGGTCGCGCGGGACACGGAGAGCGCGCTGGTCTTGTTCTGGCCCCACATCACCGCCTCGACCGCCACGGCCTCCGGACGGAGCGAGGCGATGGCTTCCCGGACCGCCTCGGCGAGGCGTCGCAGGCGCTGGGCCTCGGGGAGGCCGGCCGGCGTCCGCACGGTGTCGGACCACACCACCCGAGCCCGTGGGTGGGACCGGGTGACGGCAGCCAGGCCGGTAGAGGCCAGTCCCGGGTCCACGCCGAGCACGCACGGCTCGAACATGTGTTCAGTCTACGGTCGGACCGCAGGGCGGGCAAACACCCTCTTGAGATCGGGCCGACCCTGTCGCCGCGGCCCTCGGGGCCCCTTAACCATCTTGCTTGCCCGTCCGATGAAGGGACCAGTTGATGCACGCCGGACCCGAAGGCAACGGCCGGTCCAACGTCCACGAGGAGGCTGAGGCGATGAGCAGGGCAACCACCGAAGTAGGCCGCACCGGCCCGCCCGCACCGAAACCCTCCGACCAGCAGGGGTTGGAGGACTTCTGGCGGGTCTACGACGCGCACTACGAGGAGATCTCGAACGATGCCATGACCCTCCTAGCCGACGATCCTGACTTCGGCCCGGTGCTCGCGTCCATGACGCAGCAACAGCGGGAGGAGCAGAACCGCGAGTCCCGCGAACGGATGCGCCGCGCGATCGCGGAGGGCGAGTGGGACCCCTACTTCTCCGAGCTTCGGGTCCAGGGATTCGGATACGCGCAGATGGGAGTGAGCTTCGCCGGCTGGTTCCGGCTCCTGAGCATCTTCCGGCCCCTCCTCTCCGGGTTCCTGCTCGACGCCTTCAGGGAGATGCCCGACCGGCTGCGGTCGGCCATCGGCGCCATGGACGAGTTCATCGATGGGGCCATGGCCGTCATCGGCGAGGAGTATCTGCGGGCCAAGGAAGAGATCATCAGCCATCACCAGGAGGCGATCCGAGAGCTCTCGACCCCGGTTCTCCAGGTGCGCGACGACATGCTCCTGGTTCCGGTCGTCGGCGTGATCGACTCCACCCGGGCCAGGCAGATGACCGACCAGCTCCTCCAGGCCATTCGGGCCAAGCGGGCCAAGGTCGTAGTCATCGACATCACGGGGGTCGCGGCCGTGGACTCCATGGTCGCCAACCACCTGGTGCAAGCGGTCGAGGCCGCCCGCCTCCTCGGGGCGCACGCCATCCTCACCGGCCTGTCGGCCGAGGTGGCCCAGACCGTCGTCCGCATCGGTGTCGACCTGAGCAAGGTGCGAACGACCGGGAGCCTCCAGGACGGCATCGGAGAGGCCAACCGGATGCTGGGATACACCGTCGTCAGGTCCCAATAGCCGGCCGGCGTCGGGAGGAGTGCAACGATGGCCATCCCCATCCTCAAGCAGGGCCCCTACCTGATCGCCTCGATGCAGTCGGAGGTCGGTGACGCGGACCTGGTCCGGCTGCGGGAGGACCTTGCCTCGCAGGTGGGCGACGTCCGCGCCCGCGGCCTCGTCGTCGACGTCACGACGATCGACGTGATGGACTCGTTCACCATCAGAACCCTGCTCGAGGTGGTCCAGATCGGCAAGTTGCGTGGAGTGGACGCGGTGATCGTCGGCATCCAGCCCGAGGTGGCGTTCGCGATGGTGCAGCTCGGCCTTCGGCTGGACGGAGTCGCCACCGCGCTCGACCTCGAGGAAGGGTTGGCGCTCCTCGGGCGCCAGATGGGGGGCAGCGCCGACGATGTCCGATGAGATCCGGGTCCGGATCGGGTCCGAGCACGACATCCTGGCGGCCCGCCAGCGAGGCCGAGAGCTGGCGGTCGACGGGGGTTTCACCGGCAGCGACCTGACGCTCATCGCCACCGCCATCTCCGAGCTCGCTCGAAACATCGTCGAGTACGCCGGGGAGGGGGAGATCGTGCTGACCCTCCTCACCAACGGCAGCCGGCGGGGCATTGCGGTCGTCGCCTCGGACCGGGGACCGGGCATCCCCGACGTCGCCCAGGCCATGCAGGACGGGTACTCCACCAGCAAGAGCCTGGGACTCGGTCTGCCCGGCGCTCGGCGGCTGATGGACGAGTTCGAGATCGAGTCCGAGATCGGTACCGGAACGACCGTGACGATGAGGAAATGGACGCACATCTCGTCCTCGACCGCGCCCCGCTGATCGACTGGGCCGTGGCCGGGGTGGCGCTCGCCGGGGAGGTTCGATCGGGCGACCTCCACGTCGTCAAGGAGTTCGCCGGCGGGGCGCTGATCGCGGTGGTGGACGGGCTGGGACACGGTGAGGAGGCGGCGGAGGCGGCCGGCATGGCGGTCACCACGCTGGAGGTACACGCCGAGGAACCGGTCGAGGCTCTGGTGAGGCGGTGCAACGAGGTGTTGCGAGGGACGCGCGGAGTGGCCATGAGCCTGGTCTCGTTGAACGCCGCCGGCCAGACCATGAGCTGCGTTGGCGTGGGCAACGTGGAGTGCGTCCTGATCCGCGGGCGAGGGCACGCCGCCTGGGCTCGCGAGAGCGTGATGCTTCGAGGCGGCGTGGTCGGCTACAGCCTCCCTCCCCTCCGGGCCAGCTTCTTCCCCTACTCCCGCGGGGACACGCTGATCTTCGCGACCGATGGCGTCCGCTCGGGGTTCGTGGCCGACCTCTCGTGGAGCGAGCGGCCGCAAGAGGCCGCGGATCGGATCCTCACGCAGTTCGGCCGGGGAACCGATGACGCGCTGGTCCTCGTGGCTCGGGTCATCGGAGGTGAGGCGTGAAGACCTCCACCGTGCCGCAGCTGGCCGAGGACTACGCCGCGGCTCTCCGGGACTACCTGGCCGGTGCGGATGAGGCCGCACTCGCCAGGGCCTATGAGATCGGGCGTCGGACCATCGACAGCGGCCTCAGCCTCTTCGACATCGCGACGATCCACCACGAGGCCTTGACGGCCGCCCTCGAGCGGGCCGCCCCCGAGGCGTTCGGTGGGTCGATGAAGTCCGCGATGACCTTCTTCGCCGAGAGCCTGGCCGCGTTCGAAATGGCCCAACGCGGCTATCGGGCGGCCACCGTGAAGCTCCTCGCATTGAAGGAGGAACTCGAGCAGAGCGCGGCGAAGCTGGCCGCCGTCAACGACGAGCTGCGGTCGGAGAACGCCGAGCGGAAGCGTGCCGAGGAGGCCGCCGGGCGAGCGAAGGACGAAGCCGAGCGAGCGAGCCGGGCCAAGAGCGAGTTCCTCTCCCGCGTCAGCCACGAGCTCCGCACACCGTTCAACGCGGTGCTCGGGTTCGCGCAGCTCCTGGAGATGGACGACCTGAATCCAGATCAGCGCGAAAGCGTCGGGCACATCATCAAGGCCGGCAGGCACCTCCTCGACCTGATCAACGAGGTGCTGGACATCAGCCGCATCGAATCGGGCACGCTCTCGCTCTCCGTGGAGCCGGTCCCGGTTCGTGAGGTCGCCCAGGAGACGGTAGATCTGGTCCGCGGCGTCGCCACCAGACGGGGGATCGAGCTCCGAGCAGACCTGGCCGACGGCGCCGACGGCCATGTGATGGCCGACCGGCAGCGGCTCAAGCAGGTCCTGCTCAACCTGCTGTCCAACGCGGTCAAGTACAACAGGGAAGAGGGCGTCGTCACCGTCGCGTTCGGGGAAGCGCACGGCACGGTGCGCATCGAGGTGACCGATACGGGGCCGGGCATCCCGTCGGACCGGATCGATCGGCTGTTCAACCCGTTCGAGCGGATGGGAGCAGAGCAGGGTGAGATCGAAGGGACCGGGCTCGGCCTGGCTCTGTCGAAGCGGCTGGTCGAGGCCATGGGTGGAACCATCAGCCTTGAAGCCACCTCCGATCGGGGAACGACGTTCTTCATCCAGCTACCTCGAGCGGAACCTCCGGTGAGTGCCTACGAACTCGCGGAGAAGCCCAGCCCGCCTCCCCGACCGACCGGGCGCACTCGGACCGTCCTGTACATCGAGGACAACCTGTCCAACCTCACGCTCGTGGAGCGCGTCCTGGTCCACCGGCCGGCTGTCGAGGTCATCTCGGCGCTCCAGGGCCGGCTGGGATTGGAACTCGCCCAGCAGCACCGGCCCGACCTGATCCTGCTGGACCTCAACCTGCCGGACGTCCCGGGTCAGGAGATCCTGCGCAAGTTGAAGGAGTCCCCTCAGACGAGTGGGATCCCGGTCGTGGTCATCACCGCCGACGTTGCCCGCGGCCAGGTCGAGAGCCTCATCGCGGCCGGGGCTCACGACTACATCACGAAGCCGCTCGACGTCCAGCGCTTCCTCGCGATGGTGGACGAGGTGCTCGCCGGGGCCGAGCGGTCCGCGGACGGCGCTCAGCCCACCTGAGCGAGGACCTCCTCGGGGATGTCGAAGTTGGCGTAGACGTTCTGGACGTCGTCCAGCTCCTCCAGGGCGTCCAGGAGCGCCAGGACCTGCCGGGCCGCAGGGCCGTCCACCGGCACCTGGGTCTGCGGGACCATCGTGAGCTCGGCCGACAGCATGGGAATGCCGGCCGCCTCGATCGCGTCGCGAACGGCCCGGAGGGCGCCGGGGTCGCACGTGATCTCCCAGGTGCTCTCGGAATCGCCGAGGTCGTCGGCGCCCGCCTCCAGCGCGATCTCGAGGAGCTTCTCCTCATCCGGCGCCGCGTGCTTCTCGATCTGGATCACACCCTTCCGGGTGAACATCCACGCGGTGCTTCCGCTCGCCCCGAGGTTCCCGCCGTTTCGGGTGAAGGCGTGACGGACGTCCTGCGCCGTCCGGTTGCGGTTGTCGGTGAGGGACTCCACGAACACGGCCACGCCGCCGGGGCCGTAGCCCTCGTAGGTGACCTCCTCGTACCGGGCTCCGCCGGGCAACTCGCCGGTGCCTCGCTTGATGGCGCGCTCGATGTTGTCCCAGGGGACGGAGGAGTCGCGCGCCTTGTCGACGGCCGAGGCCAGGACGGGGTTGCCCTCGACGCTTCCCCCGCCCTCCTTGGCCGCCACCTCCACCGCCCGGAGCAGCTTCGCGAACGCATTGCTGCGCTTCGCGTCCTGCGCGGCCTTCTTCCGCTTGATCGTGCTCCACTTGGAGTGGCCGGACATCTACGCCTTTCCCGCCACGTACTCGTGGAGGCGGGTCTCCCCCACCAACTCGGGATGGAAGGATGCCACGACCAGGTTCCCCTGCTCCAGCACGACCGGGTGGCCCTCGTGCTCGGCCAGGAGCGTCACGCGCTCGCCGACGTCTTCCACGATGGGGGCCCGGATGAACACGGCGCGCACCGGATGGTCGATGCCCTGCACCTCGATGTCGGCCTCGAACGAGTCGACCTGCCTCCCGTAGGCGTTTCGGCGCACCGTGATGTCGATGAGCGACAGGAGCGGCTCGCCGCCTTCGACCCTTTGGGCCATCACGATCATGCCCGCGCAGGTGCCGAGGACCGGCAGGCCGCGGGACGCCCGCTCCCGGATCGGCTCCACCAGCCCGGCGCTCGCCGCCAGCTTCCCGATGCTCGTGGACTCGCCCCCCGGGATCACCAGCAGGTCCACCCGGGCCAGGTCCTCGGGCGTGCGGACCTCGACGGGAGGCACGCCGATCTCGGCGAGCACGTGCGCGTGTTCGCGGAAGTCACCCTGGAGCGCGAGGACGCCGCCCTTCATAGCCGGCGGCTACCAGCCGCGGACCTGGAGGAGCCCGTCTTCGCCGAGCTCCTTGATGTCAAGGCCATGCATGGGCTCGCCGAGACCGCGCGACACCTTCGCCAGGACGTCCGGGTCGTTGAAGTGCGTGGTGGCCTCCACGATGGCCCGGGCCCGGACCGCCGGGTCCTCGGACTTGAAGATGCCCGAGCCCACGAACACCCCGTCCACCTCGAGCTGCATCATGAGGGCCGCGTCGGCCGGCGTGGCGATGCCGCCGGCGGCGAAGTCGACCACGGGCAGCCCGCCCCTGGCGGCCACGTCCCGGACCAGCTCCACCGGAGCTCCCAGCTCCTTGGCCGCCGAGACGAACTGCTCGGGCCGCAGGCCCTGGAGCCACGCGGTCTGCTTCAGGATGGCGCGCTGGTGACGGACGGCCTCCACCACGTTCCCGGTCCCGGCCTCCCCCTTGGTCCGGATCATGGCCGCGCCTTCGGCGATCCGCCGGAGGGCCTCGCCCAGGTCCCGGGCGCCGCACACGAACGGCACGGTGAACGCCCACTTGTCGATGTGGTGCTCCTCGTCGGCCGGGGTGAGGACCTCGCTCTCGTCCACGTAGTCCACGCCGAGGCCCTGGAGGATCTGGGCCTCGACGAAGTGGCCGATCCGAGCCTTCGCCATCACGGGGACGGAGACGGCGCTCATGATCTCGTCGATCTTGGCCACGTCGGCCATCCGGGCCACGCCGCCCTCCTTGCGGATATCGGCGGGCACCCGCTCCAGCGCCATCACCGCGCACGCTCCGGCGTCCTCGGCGATCTTGGCCTGCTCGGCGTTGGTGACGTCCATGATGACGCCGCCCTTCAGCATCTCGGCCAGGCCGGACTTCACGCGGAAAGTGCCGGTCTCGCGTTCCACGGGTCTCCCTCCTAAGAGGACGCTCCGAGCTCCAGTCTACCGCTGGTCCCGGAGGCGCCAGGAGGTCCGCTACCGCTGGACGACCACCTCGATGGTGTCGGGCAGCAGCTCCACCCAGGTGATCCCGGGCGCGAGCGGGATCTCCTCCCCGTCCCTGGTCACGAACGTGGTCACGTCGCCCAGGGTGGGGCGGTCCCACCGGCCCACGACCATCCGGCCCTCCCGGAACACGTACGCCTTTCCAGAGCCGGTCAGGGTGACCTGCGGAGAGAGGCTGCCTGGGGGGAAGGTCACCTCGACCTGCATCACGACCACGTTCGCGGCGGCGACCCGTGAGCCGTTCTCGAGCGTATGGGCCACCGTGCCGTGGGACCGGAGCCAGACGGCGTCCCTTCGGCTCCACTTCCAATAGACGTCGGAGTACGACGAGAACGGAAGGTGCGCGCTCGATACCTTCCTGGACCGGGCCTCAAGCTCGTTCGCGTAGGTGAAGACGGCATCCGGCGGGCCCTCGTTCGACCTCGCGGCCTTCCACAGAGGCCTGGTGGACGTGTACAGATTGTGCGGCGACGGTCGGCCGTCGTCACGCGTGTAGGCGTCGACCGCAACGTCATACCTCACGTCGATGAGGTCGGCCCCGTCGACCACCCTGGCCACGTTGCTGGCGCTCCCCGAATAGCCGAAGGCCGGCCGCCCGAATTGGGCGAGCACGTCGGGGTCGGTGGTTCGGGCGCTTCGCACGGGACCCACGCGGTTCGCGTCGTGGCACTGGTACACGACGATGAACCTGGTGATGCCGCCCTCCACCGGTTCCTCGTACACGATGTCGGCTCGGTCCAGGCCGGTCTGGGGCCGGGCCTCAGCGAGGTTCTCGACCTTGATCGCCAGCACCGGCCGGTCGGGTACCTCGCCGTGCGGGGCCGGCTGCCCGGTGAGGGGGCAGGCCGGTGGCGGGGGCTCCTCGACCAGGCCCACCCTCGACATGGCCTGCTGGACGATCGCGGGGGCGTTGTTCGGGAACATGGCGAAGTAGCCCACGGCCGCGGGGGCCAGTACACCGACCGTGCCGGCCGCGACCGCCAACTTTCCACGGCGCGTGAGGGTCAAGGGTTGACCTCCAAGAGTGGTATGAGGGGGCTCGCGGGCACGCCGGCCTTCAGCCGGGCCCCGTGATGCTACCCCAGATCGGGCAGGTGGAACGAAGTCCGGAGAGAACTTCACATCTCCTCAAGACGCCGGATCCGGTCCTCGATGGGGGGATGGGTGGAGAACAGGCGCTCCATCGGGCCCATCCGCTCCCCCTGCACTCGGGAGGGCTGGCTGAGCCACAGGTGGGCCGTGGCATTGTTCGCAGAGCGCATGGGGATGCCGCTCGCTGCCCCGATCTTCCGGAGCGCGTCGGCCAGGCCGGGCGGGTAGCGGGTGAGCATGGCCCCCTGCGCGTCCGCCAGGTACTCGCGTTGGCGAGATACCGCGAGCCGCACGATCTGGCCGAAGATGGGCGCGGTGACCAGCAACAGGAAGCCGAACGCGAACAGCAGGGCCGAGGCCGGACCCCCACCACGGTCGTTTCCTCGGCGTCCGCCGACCCCGCCCCACCACATGGCGCGCATGAAGAACTCGGACATGATTACGACGGCGCCGACGAGCGTGGCGACGATGGTGCCAACCAGGATGTCCCGATCCAGGATGTGCGAGATCTCGTGGGCCACGACGCCCTCCAGCTCGACCCGGTTCAACGTGTCGAGGAGCCCTTGCGTCACGGCGATCGACGAGTGCTCCGGGTTCCGGCCCGTGGCGTAGGCGTTGGGGGCCTGCTCCGGCACCACGTAGACGCGGGGCTTGGGGAGCCCGGCCGCGATGGCCAGCCCCTCCACGATGTTGTGCAGCCTGGGCTGCTCCTCGGGTGTGACTTCCCGGGCCCGGGTGGAGGCCAGCACGATCCGGTCGCCGTACAGGTAGGAGCCGATCGACATGACCACGGCCAGGCCGATCCCTACCACAAGCCAGACCGGCCCCTGCTGCGTGAGAAGCCCTATCGAGTACCCCACTGCCCCGAGCAGCACGACAGCGCCCAGGACGAGGAGGATCGACTTTCGACGGTTGGACGAGATCTGCTCGTACACGGATCGCTACGGCTGCGAGAGGTCCACGTTCACCGGACCCCGGACCGGATCCTCGATGTCGAAGAACTCGCGCGGCGCGAACCCGAACAGCCGGGCCACGAGGTTCGACGGGAAGGACTGGATCAGCGTGTTCACCCGCATCACCTGGTCGTTGTAGAACTGCCGGGCGAAGGCGATCTTCGATTCCGTGCCCGTGAGCTCCTCCTGGAGGGCCAGGAAGTTCTGGTTCGCCTTGAGGTCGGGGTAGTTCTCCGCCACCGCCAGCAGCTGACGGAGGCCCCGCGTGATCTGGTTCTCCGCCTGCGCCTGATCCCCCACCTCGGAGGCCGCGATCCCTCGGGTCCTGGCCTCGGCGATGGTCTCGAACAGCTGCCGCTCGTGGGCCGCGTAGCCCTTGACCGTCTCCACGAGGTTCGGGATGAGGTCGTATCGCCGGCGGAGCTGCACGTCGATCTGGGACCAGCCGTTGTCCACCCGGTTGCGCAGCGACACCAGCCGGTTGAACAGGAACACGCCATACAGGAACACCAGGGCCACGGCCCCGAGCGCGATCCACACGGGGGTCACGGAATCTATCGTATCGAGGCCAGGGCGTCCCGGTAGGCCGCCTCGACCTCGCCCGCCACGACGGCCCATTCGTAGCGGCGAGACCGCTCCCGGCCGGCCGCTCCCATCTTCCGGGCCAGGTCGCGGTCGTCGAGCAGCGTCGCGGCCGCCTCCGCCACCGCTACCGGGTCCCGGGGCGGCACCAGGAACCCCTCCACGCCGTCGGTCAGCACCTCGTCGTAGCCGGGGATCCGGCTGGCCACGACGGGCAGGCCCGCAGCCATGGCTTCCACCAGCACGATCCCGAAGCTCTCGCCCCCCACCGAGGGCGCCAAGAACACGTCGCAGGCCGCGTGGTACGGGGGAAGGTGGTCGTGGGGAACCGAGCCCAGCAGCATCACCCGGGCCCGAAGGGCCGGATCCAGCACCTCCACCGCATCCCGGTCCTCGCCGTCCCCGGCCACGACCAGCCGCAGGTCCGGGCGGGAGACGGCGAGGAGTCGGAACGCCTCGACCGCCGTAGGGAAGCCCTTCCGCTCGTGGAGGCGTCCCACGAACAGCAGCTTGGATCCGGGGCCGAGGTCGGCCGGCGCCGCCTCGGCGAACCTGGCGACGTCCGCGCCGTTCGGCACGATCCGGAAGTCGCCACCCACGCGGTCGTGGACGAACGCGGCGGCCCGCTCCGACACCGCGATCCGTACGCCGATCCGCCGGGCCATCCTTCGAAGGACCGGTGCGGCCACGTCGAACAGCCGGGACCGCTCGGCCCCCGAGTGGAAGGTCGCCACCACCGGCGCCCGGGAGGAAAGCGTCGCCCACATCGATGTGCTGGGTGTGAGCGGTTCGTGGGCGTGCACGACGTCGGGCTCGAAGACCGCGAGCAGCTCCCGCACACGCCCGATCGACCACGGGCGCGGGTCGATCGGCGCGGTGGACCGGTTGTACGGGACGTCCACCGGGCGGCCCACCGCCCGAACCCACGGCTCGGATGGCCGGCCCCGGGATGGAGCGAGGGCCAGCACCTCATGGCCTCGGGCCATGAGGTGCTGGCCCAGCTCGCGGACGTGGACCTGCACGCCGCCCGGCGCGTCCCAGGCGTACGGGCAGGTCAGGGCGACCCTCACGAAGGCCGTTCACCACCGCGCCCGCCCGGGCCGGCCGGCTCGCGCTCGTCGTCCCGATCGCCCGGGCCGGGGGACTCCGCCATCTCATCCCCCCCGCCCGAGCCTGGCGGCTCCGCCATCTCATCCCCCCCGCCCGAGCCTGGCGGCTCCGCCCAGGCCGGCTGGAACATGTGCCAGTCCACGGGGTTGGCGGCGATGGCACGTTCGAACTCCGCTCCCATCAGCCGGGTGAGCGCGGCCACTTCCTCCCTGGTGCGGCCGGTTGGCGGGGTCACGAGCGGCTCCCCCGCGCGGATGTGCCATCCGTTCTCCGTCGTCCATACCGGGCACACGAGGAGCGGCGCCCCCGTCGAGAGGGAGAGCAGCGCGGGCCCGGCGGGGAGCTTTCGGGTGGCCCCGAACATCTCCACCTCCACGCCTCGGCCGGTGAGGTCCCGGTCGGCCACCAGGGCCACGATCCAGTTCTCCCTGAGCAGCGCGCCGAGCTTCTGCCCCACCCCGCCGCTCTTCGTGAGCGGGATGATCTTCATGCCGAGCTCCTCCCGATGCCGCAGGAACAGCTGGAACAACCGCCTCGGCCGGAGCTCCTCGGCCACCGAAGCGATGCGGTAGCCGTTCGAGGCGAGCCACCGGCCGGCCGCGTCCCAGTTGCCCATGTGCGGCAGGGTCGCGATGCACCCTCGCCCGCCCTCCAGAGCCCGGTCGATGTGCTCGAGGCCCTCCACCCGGGTCCGCTCGTTCAGCTCTTCCACGGAGAGGACCCGAACGCGAAACGTGTCGAACCAGTACCGCGCGTACAGCGCGAAGGCCTCCCTGGTCGCGGCGGCCACCAGCTCCGACCCGGGGTCCAGCCCCAGCACCCTGGCCTGATTCGCTGCGACGGTGGCCCGAACGCCGGGGAGGGCCCGGCACGCCACGCGGCCAAGAGCCAGGAACACCCTCCGCCCCACCCGCTCCGGGAGCGTCATGGCCAGCCACTCGACCAACCGGTAGGCCCAGTAGGCCGCCCGCTCCTTCGGCGTCTCGGAGCTCAGGCCCACTCCTCCTTGGCTACCTGGCTGGCCCGAACCACGGAGGCGAGCACCATCACCACGGCCAGGACCCACAGCGCCCAGCCGAGCCCGTCGGTGATCAACCCCCCGCTGACCAAGCCGTACCGGAGCACTCGCGTCACGACACCTTCGTCCACTCCGTAGCCGAGGGAGGCACCACGTGCGCGGACGTACGCGGCCAAGAAGCTCGAACACAGGGCCACCACGGCCCCGGCCGCGGTCCACGGCTCGTCGAGGCGATACGCCCACGCGATCCCACCCAGCACGGCGGCGTCGAAGGCCCGATCCACCAGCGACGCGAACACGCGGTCCGCCGGAGCCTCGGACGACGTGACCAGCCCCCCCGCCGCGATCAGAGCGCAGGCCGTCGCCGTCGACGCGATCCCCGCTCGCCATCCATCCCCGGCGATCACGGACCAGCAGGCCAGGCCGATCCCGATAGCGCCGAGAACCAGCAGCCACCGCGCCAGCCAGATGCGGATGCGATCCCGTTCCACCGCGCTCACGCCGGACACCGGCGCGAGCGTATCACCGGGCCTCCGGCCGCCAGAAGCCCACCGGTGCCGCCGCGCTAGAATCCCCGGGTTCTCCAGCACAGCGCCGCACGGCCGAAAGGGACCCATGAAGACCTACGACGCTCCGAACATCCGAAACGTCCTGCTCGTCGGCCACGGCGGAGCGGGGAAGACCACGCTCCTCGAGGCCATGCTCTTCACCTCCGGCGCCATCACGCGCATGGGCAAGGTCGAGGACGGCAACACGGTCTCCGACTTGGAGCCCGAGGAGGTGAAGAAGGGGATCAGCGTGTCCCTGGCAGTGGCGCCCATCGAGTGGAAGGACGTCAAGGTGAACGTCCTGGACGCGCCGGGATACGCCGACTTCGTGGGCGACCTCCGCTCGGCCATCCGCGCCGTCGACGCGGTCCTCCTCGTGGTGTCCGCGGTGGACGGGGTCGAGGTCCAGACCGAGGTGGCGTGGGAGCTCGCCGTGGAGGCCGGACTCCCCCGGGCCATCCTCATCAACAAGCTGGACCGGGAGCGGGCGTCGTTCGAGCGGACCCTGGAGCAACTCGTGCGGGCCTTCGGCACGCAGGTCGCGCCGCTCGAGCTGCCTCTCGGCGAGGAGCACGACTTCGAGGGCATCGCCGACCTCCTCGCTCGCAAGGCCTTCCGGTACGGCTCCGGGCCGGCGGCCGAGGAGGTGCCCTGGCCCGAGGACATCTCCGGCAAGGCCGACCCCTTCCGCGAGAAGCTGATGGAGGCGGTGGCAGAGTCCGACGACGCGCTGATCGAGAAGTACCTCGAGCAGGGGGAGCTCTCCGAGGAGGAGGTCGTCCACGGGGTGCGGAACGGCTTCGCCGAGGCGCGGATCGCTCCGGTGCTGGTGGCGGCGGCCTCCGGGCCCATCGGCGTGGACCGGGTCCTCCAGTTCATCGTGGACGAGTTTCCCGCCCCCGCCGACCGCGGCCCGGTCACCGTGGTCTCCAAGTCGGGGGAGGAGAAGGAGCGGGCCTGCGACCCGGCCCAGCCCCTCACCGCGCTGGTGTTCAAGACCATCTCCGACCCCTACGTCGGCCACATCACGATGTTCCGTGTGTTCTCGGGGAAGGTCCGCCCCGACTCGTCGGTCTACAACGCGACCAAGGGCGCGGAGGAACGGGTCGGGCAGCTCTTCGCGCTGCGAGGCAAGGAGCACGACACCGTCTCCGAGGTCCCGGCCGGCGACATCGGCGCCGTGGCCAAGCTGTCGCACACCACGACCGGCGACACGTTCTCCACGAAGGACGATCCGGTCAAGCTCCCGGCCGCCCCGATGCCCGAGCCGCTCCTCGCGTATGCCATCGCCCCCAAGACCAAGGGCGACGAGGACAAGCTGTCGACCGCGCTGTCGCGCCTGCGCGAGGAGGACCCCACGTTCCGGGTGGACCGGTCCGAGGAGACCCACGAGACCGTGATCTACGGCATGGGCGAGGCCCACCTCGACGTGATGATCGAGCGGATGAAGCGGAAGTTCGGCGTGGAGGTCTCGACGGCGCCTGCCAAGATCGCCTACCACGAGACCATCAAGGTGCCCGGCAAGGGCCTCGGCCGGCACGTCAAACAGACCGGCGGCCACGGTCAGTACGCGGTCTGCAACATCGAGATCGAACCACTGCCCCGGGGCTCCGGCTTCGAGTTCGTGGACAAGATCTTCGGCGGCGCTATCCCCTCCCAGTTCATCGGCTCGGTGGAGAAGGGCATCGTGAAGACCATGCAGGAAGGCGCGCTGTCCGGGAACCCCATGGTCGACGTCCGGGTCACGCTGGTGGACGGCAAGTTCCACACCGTGGACTCGTCGGACATGGCCTTCCAGATCGCCGGTTCGCTCGCCCTGAAGGAGGCCGCGCAGCAGGCCGGCGTGGTGCTGCTCGAGCCCATCGTGGAGCTCGAGGTGATCGTCCCGGAGGACTACACGGGCGACATCATGGGCGACCTCAACTCCAAACGAGCCAAGATCCAGGGGGTGGACTCGGCCGGGGCCGGCAAGCAGCGGATCAAGGCGCTGGTCCCCCAGGCCGAGGTGGCTCGCTACGCCATCGACCTCCGCTCATTGACCGGCGGGCGCGGCGCCTTCACCATGCACTTCTCCCACCACGAGGAGGTGCCGTCGCACCTCGCGGAGAAGATCATCGCCGAGGTCCAGAAGGCCAGGGAAGAGTCGAGGAAGTAGTCGGGATCCGGCGAGGTCCGTCCCCGGATCCCGAAGCCCTGACGGCGGCGCCGTACCGGTTGCTGGGCCTGGCCGGCGCGGTCGGCCTGGCCACGTTGGTCCGGGGAAGGTGGGATGCCCGCCGTCCTCGCTGCGCTCGGCCTCGCCTTCCTGCTGCGCCTGGTGCTGGAGCCGGTGGTCTTCGGGTACTATCCCCATCCGGCCCTGGCGTTCCTCGTCATCCACGAGCACGTCACGACGGGCCGCGTTCGAAGGACCCTCACGCTCGGCACGGCGATGCTCGTGTTGTTCCCGTTCCACTTCAGCCCGGCCGACTGGTGGGCGGCGGAGGTCTCGCTCGGGGCGGCCCTGGCCGTGCCGGCGATCCGCGAGCTCCGGCAGGCCCGTCTCACCCCAGATCCTCAAGGCCCAGGAAGTCCAGCACCAGCCGGTTGAACTTCTGGGGCGCGCGCACGTTGGCGACGTGGTCGGCCCCCGCGATCACCCGCCTATGGGCCCCGGGGATCCGCTCCGCGAGGAACTTCGCGATGGCGTGGATCTCGCCAACGTCGCGTTCGGCCTCGATCACCAGCGTGGGCGCCTCGATCTGGCCCAAGCGGTCCACGGCCGGGGGTGCCGCGCGGACGAGCTCGTCGGGGATCAGGAACGTGTGCGCGTTGTCCATGGCGATCCGGCGGATCCGCTCGTCCACCTCTGGGCTCGTCTGGAGCGGCGCCCACACCTCGAGCGAGATCTCCATGGCCCGCTCCGGCTCGCCTGCCTCCACCGCGCGGGCGACCTCCTTATCGAGCCTGGCCACGCCCGGATCCGCCCACTCGTGGCCGGACAGCCCTGACACGGCCGGCACGAGGTTCGCCACCAGCTCCGGGTTCGCCAGCGTGAAGTCGATGGCGATGGCGCCCCCCACCGACATGCCGACGAGCGAGGCCCGCTCGACGTACAGGAACACCAGCAGCGAGAGCAGGTCGTCGACGTCGGAGTACGGCGCCGTGGGCCGGTCCGACCGGCCGTAGCCTCGAAGGTCCTACCGGATCACTTCGTACCGCTTGGCGAAGGCCTCGAACTGCTCGTCCCATATCCGCGAGTCCCACAGCCCGGCGTGGATGAGGACCAGGGTGGGCCCCTTGCCGGCGCGCTCGTAGTACATCCGGCCACCCTCCACCTGCACGTGCCCGGACGTCCCCGTCATCGGTCCGCCAGGCGCGGGGCGAGCCTCCGGTAGGTCTCATCGAGGAGCTCCGGCAACACGCGGGTCTGCCCCACCACCGGCATGAAGTTCGTGTCGCCGCCCCACCGCGGAACCACGTGCCAGTGCAGGTGGTCGGGGATCCCTGCGCCGGCCACCCGGCCCAGGTTCATGCCCACGTTGAACCCGTGCGGCGCCATCTCCTCCCGGAGCGCCCGGATCGACTCCTGGAGCAGCTGGTCCAGGTCGAGCAGCTCCCCGGGGTCCAGGCCCTCGAGGTCGCCGGTGTGCCGGAACGGGGCGACCATCATGTGGCCGGGGTTGTAGGGGAACGAGTTCAGGAGCACGAACCCGTGCTCCCCGCGCCGCAGGATGTACGCGGCCGCGTCGTCGCCCTTGGCCGGGAGGTCGCAGAAGATGCAGCCCTCGGGTTCGGCCTTGGCCGCCTCGATGTACTCCATCCGCCACGGCGACCACAGCCGGTCCATGGGGGCTAGACCTCGAACGTGCTCTGCTCGAGCGAGCGGCTCTCGGCTTCCTCCGCGAGCGCCCCCACGAACCGCTCGAACGCCACCCCCTTCACCTCGGTCCCCGACCGGTCGCGGACGGTCAGCGCACCAGACTCGATCTCCTTGTCGCCGATCACGAGGGTGTACGGCACCTTCATGATCTGCGCCTCGCGGACCTTCTTGCCCACCGTCTCACCGCTCGCATCGACGAACGGCCGGAGCTTGGCCGCCCGGAGCGCCCCGGCCAGCTCCCTGGCATGGTCCACGTGCCGGTCCGCCACGGGGACCAGCCGGACCTGCTCCGGCGAGAGCCACAGGGGGAAGGCCCCGGCGTAGTGCTCGATCAGCACACCGGAGAACCGTTCGAGCGAGCCCAGGATGGCCCGGTGGATCATCACCGGGCGATGGCGCTCGTTGTCCTCGCCCACGTACTCCATGTCGAATCGCTCCGGCAGCGCGAAGTCGACCTGCACCGTGGTGAGCTGCCACAGCCGCCCGATGGCGTCGTGGAAGTGGAAGTCCACCTTCGGGCCGTAGAACGCGCCCTCGCCCTCGGCCACCCGGTACTCGAGCCCAGACTTGTCCAGGGCGTTCGTCAGCGCCTCGGTGGCGCGGGCGGCCATGGCCTCGTCGACGATCGACTGCTCCGCCGCGAGGGTCGACAGGGTGACCACGGGGTCGAGGAACCCGAAGGTCCGATGGATCTCCAATGTGAGCTCGAACACCCCGAGGATCTCGTCGATCAGCTGATCCTCCCGGCAGACGATGTGGGAGTCGTCCTGGGTCATGCCGCGGACGCGGAGCAGCCCGTGGACCACCCCGGCGCGCTCGTACCGGTAGACGGTCCCGAGCTCCGAGAGGCGCATCGGCAGGTCGCGGTACGACCGGACCTGGGACTTGAAGATGAGGACATGGAACGGGCAGTTCATGGGCTTGACGAAGTATTGGTTCCCCTCGCCGTCGTCCATCATCGGGTACATGTTCTCGATGAACTTCGCCGTGTGGCCCGAGGTGTCCCACAGCAGACGTCGCGCGAGGTGCGGCGTGACCACCAGGTCGTAGCCCCGCTCCAGGTGCAGCTCCCGGATGTAGTCCTCGACCTCTTTGCGGAAGATGCCTCCCCGCTGGTGCCACACGGCCAGGCCGGGACCGAGGTCCTCGGGGAACGAGAACAGGTCGAGCTGTCGCCCCAGCTTGCGGTGGTCGCGCCGTTCGGCCTCCTCGACGCGGTGCAGGTACGCGTTCAGCTCCTCTTCGCTCGGCCACGCCGTGCCGTAGATGCGCTGGAGCATGGGCCGGGTCTCGTCGCTCCGCCAGTACGCGCCGGCGAGCTTCAGCAGCTTGTACGCGCCGAGCCGCCCGGTGGACGGGACGTGCGGCCCCCGGCACAGGTCGGACCACTCGCCGTTCCGGTAGACCGTCACGCGGTCGGAGCCCGCTCCCTCGCTCTCGTCGAGTCCCTCGATGACCTCCCGCTTGTACCGCTGGTCGGCGAAGCGCTCCAGGGCCTCCTCCCTCGACAGCTCCTCGCGCACGAAGGGCTGGTCGTCCGCGACGATCTCCGCAATGCGGGCCTCGATCTTCTCCAAGTCGTCGGGAGAGAGGGCCTCGGGCAGTTCGAAGTCGTAGTAGAAGCCGTCCTGTACCGGCGGGCCGATCGCGTACCTCGCGCCGGGCCACAAGTCGCACACGGCCTGCGCCATCACGTGGGCGGTGGAGTGGCGGAGCACGTGGAGCCCGTCGTGCTCGCCGGCCGAGACCGGCTCCGCTCTTCCGTCCCGGTCCGGGACGAACGACAGGTCAACCAGCGCTCCGTCGAACCGGGCGGCCAGCACCTCGGGAGGCATGATCGAGCCAAGCGGCTCTCCCTCCGGGAGCGCGACGTCATGGCCGTCCGGGAGCAGGATCTTGGGCATGGGTCGCATGATAGCCGGACGGGTCCGGGCCTCCGCCCAGGCTGCGAGCGGTGTGCGGGCGGGCGCGAGCGGGCAGGCCCGCCCGCGCCCGCGCACCTACTCGTACGCGATGGCCTCCAGGACGTTCAACCTGGCCGCCCGCCGCGCCGGCGTGATGGCCGCGAGCACGCCCGCAACGCCCGCGATCGCCACGTAGATCGCGAGCTGCACCGGCGGGATGGCGAGCCGTGTCACGCCGGTGTCCACCAGCGCCTGCTGCATGGCCCACCCGAACAGGACGCCGATCACGACCCCCAGCACCGCCCCGAGCACCGCGATGATCACCGACTCCCACCGGATCATCGAGCGCACCTGGCGTCGGGTCATCCCCACGGCCCGGAGCAGCCCGAGCTCGCGGGTCCGTTCGAAGATCGACAGGCTGAGCGTGTTCACGATGCCGAACAGCGCGATCAGGATGGCCAGCCCGAGGAGGGCGGACACCAGGGCCAGCAACTGGTCGATGAACGCGGCTTGCTGTTCCTTGAACTCGGCCTGGTCGTTCACCTCGATGTTCGGGAACTGGGCGACGGCCGACTCCACGGCCTCGCGGGCCTGGCCGATCGGCACGCCGTCGTTCGCTTTCACGAAGACGATGATGTCGAGCTGCTCGCGGAAGTTCGCCTCGTAGGTCTCGATGGAGACCGCGTAGTTGCCGAGCAGTCGGTTGTCTCCGAAGATGCCGGCGACCCGGAGCTCCGTCACGCCGGTCCGGGCGAACTCGACGGGGATCGTCTCGTCCACGCTCCACCCGTTTGACTCGGCCACCGGCCGGTAGACCAGGATCTCGTCGCCACCCACGGAGCCGAGCTCACCGGCCACCATGTCCACCGTGGCGACTTGCCCCCAGGTGGCGGGGTCGATCCCGGCGGCGAAGTCGAGCTTGTCGTCCACGCGGATCTGCCCCTGCCGGAACGGCGAGACGGCCGCGAGATCGGGGGCGCGCTCCAGGTCTCGGGCCACCTGGGCCGAGAACGGCGTGAACGTGCCGGTGGACAGAATGAAGTCGGCCTTCAACGTCTCGTCCAGGGCCACGCTGGCCGAGGACCGGAGCGAGGCCCCGAACACGGCCACGAAGCTCACCAGGCCGAGCCCGATCATGAGGGCCGCGGCGGTGGCGGCGGTCCGCCGGGGGTTCCTCATCGCGTTCTCCCGGCCCAGCTTCCCCGGGAGGCCAAGGACCGGAAGCGGCCACCCGATCGCGCCGGCGAGGGGCCGGGCCACCAGCGGCGCGAGGGCGGCCGCCCCGATGAACGTGATCGCCGCTCCCAGGCCAACCAGGGCCGCTGCGTTCGACGCCCCGCCGAACAGCCCGAACAGCAGGGCGGCCACCCCGGCCGCGGTGATGGCCACTCCGGTGATCACGCGCCAGCGAAGCGTCGCGCCCCCCGCCGGCATCCCGTCGCGGAGGGCCTGGATCGGCGCGACCCTCGACGCCCGGCGGGCCGGGACGACGGCCGAGACCAGCGTGATGAGCGACCCCACCGCGATCGACGCGATGACCGTACGCGGCAGCAGCTGCGTGGACGTGCTGGGGAGGTCGATCCCGAACGCCTCCAGCATGGCCTGGAGGCCGATCGCGATCAGGACGCCGGCCCCCACGCCGATCGCTGAGGCCACCACCCCGATCACCGCGGCCTCCAGGAGCACCGACACCATCACCTGGCGCCCGCTGGCGCCGAGGGCGCGGAGCAGCGCGAGCTCCCGGGTGCGCTGGGCGACGATGATCGAGAACGTGTTGAAGATGATGAACGCCCCCACGAACAGAGCGACGAAGGCGAACACGAGGAGGGCGGTCTGGAAGAAGCCCAGCGCCTCCTGGAGCTCCTCGGCGTCTTGCGCCGCGGCGGTTGCTCCGGTCACCGCCTCGAAGCCCTCGGGGAGGCGGAGAGCGACCCGGTTCCGAAGCTCGATGGGCGAGACGCCCTCCTCCGCCACCACCTGGAGGCTGTCGTACTCGCCCACCCGGTCCAGCACCTCCTGCGCCGTCTGGAGCTCGAAGACCGCCAGCGTGGCGCCGGCCAGGTTGTCGGCGTCGCCGAAGCCGATGATGCCCGAGATGGTGAAGGTCCGGGGCGGACCAGTGAACAGGATCTGGATCTCCCGGCCGACCTCCAGGCCGTATCCCTCGGCGGTTGCGGCGTCGATGGCGACGTCGGACCCGGCCGTGGGCGGCTCGCCCTCCCGGACGGTGAGCGGGGTCGACCCGGGGCTCCACGACGTCCCGATGTTCGGGGGGCCGACGGTGCCGATGGTCTCGTTCGTGGCCGGGTCGACGAGCTGCGCGAACCCCGTCACCTCGCCGTCTACGGACCTCACGCCGTCGGTGGCCTGCACGAGCGGCAACAGGTGCTCGGGGACGGGGTTCCGCTCGGCGGCTCCTCCTCCCCCGGGCCCCCCGCCGGGACCAGGCTCGAAGGAGGACTCGGCCCGCACCACGACGTCGGTCCCGCTGTTCGCGACGGCGAAGACGTCGTCGAAGGCCTTGTTCATGGTGTCGGTCAGGACATAGGTGCCGGCCATGAACCCCACGCCGAGGACCACGGCCAGCGCGGTGAGGCCCAGGCGGAGCTTCCTGGCCAGGAGGCTCTTGATCGTGGCGCGCCACATGGCCTTCAGGACTCCAGGGACTTCATCCGGTCCAGGACCCGCTCGGGGGTGGGGCCGGTCATCTCGTCCACCACGTGGCCGTCGGACAGGAAGACGATCCGGTCGGCGTAGCTCGCGGCCGTTGGGTCGTGGCTGACCATCACGATGGTCTGGCCGTGGTCGTCCACCGCGCTTCGCAGGAACGAGAGGAGCTCCGCGCCGCTCTTCGAGTCGAGGTTCCCGGTGGGCTCGTCCGCGTAGACGATGTCCGGCCTGCTGACCAGGGCCCGGGCTCCGGCGACGCGCTGCTGCTGGCCGCCGGACAGCTCGGTGGGGAGATGGGAGAGGCGGGAGCGGAGTCCGATGGTGTCGACCACGGTGTCGAACCAGGCCCCGTCGGGCTTGTCGCCCGCGATGTCGAGCGGGAGCGTGATGTTCTCGGCCGCGGTGAGGGTCGGTACGAGATTATACGCCTGGAACACGAAGCCGACCTTCTCCCGGCGGAGCAGCGTGAGCTGCTTCTCCGACAAGGTAGTGAGGTCCACGCCGCCGATGAAGACTTGGCCGGAAGTGGGTGTGTCGAGGCCGGCCATGCAGTGGAGCAGGGTGGATTTGCCGGAGCCCGACGGCCCCATGATGGCGGTGAACCGGCCGGATGCGAAGTCCACCGAGACCCCGCCGAGGGCGACGACCTCCGCGTCGCCCGAGCCGTAGATCTTGTACAGGTCCACCGCTCGCGCGGCGGCACGGTCGCTGGAAGCCCCAAGTGGGGCGTACCCGGACGCCATTCCTCCCCCTCTGGAATCGTGTGGATGCGGGCCGGTAGAGGCTACGCGAAGCCGACCGACGTGACATCCGGGGGTGGCCAGTTGCAGGCAGTCCCTCGTACCGCGCGATGCCTCGCGGCGCGTGAGGGCTCGCCACCTCGGGTAATACATTGAGGAGAGGATCCACGCCACGGGGAGGTGACGCGCGATGGCATCGCGGCGACAGGTGTCGGCGGCCAAGCGCAACATCAAGAAGGCTCAGCGGACCGCCCGCAAGCAGCGGACGATCGCGAAGCTCCCCAAAAGCGTTCGGAGCGACTTGGGCAGGCAGGCGGCGAAGTCCAGGCTTCGCGGCGGTAAGCCCGGGCGGGCCCTGGAGGACCGCACGCGTCAGGACCTCTACCAGGTCGCGAAGCGCAAGAAGATCCCCGGGCGCTCGAAGATGGGGAAGGGGGATCTGATCCGCGCCATCCGCAAGGCGGGGTAACGGCGCGGGCGCGACCGGGACTGGGCCCAACCCCGACTACGATTCGGTCGAGGGGGTGCTGGGGTCGGCCGGAACGCCCGGGACGGAACGAGTCGCGATCGCGAGGGGTGCCTGTTCCGGGGTGGATGGCCACAGGCCACCGCCGGTGCGCTGGTGACGGCGCTCTGCGTAGGAGCGCTGGGCCAGTCGGTGGCGTTCGTGGCATTCCTGGCGGACGCCCTCCCCGGGGCCTCGGCCGCCCAGGTCGCGCGGTACGGGTGGGCACTGTTCTATCTGTTCCACCACGTGGGGATGGCGGTGCACTCCTCCGATCTCCACCTTGCCTCTGACGCCGACCGGATGCTCGGCTGGCCGTCGGGGCGCACCGTGGACGCGGTGATCGCGTTCGCCTTCCTTTCGGGGACCGCGCTGGTGATGGGGTTGCTGATCCGGGCGGGACGATCGGCCGGCGCAGCGGTCGGCGGCCCCGAGCTCCGTCGAGGGATCCACGGGGCCAAGGTGGCGGTGCCGTATGCACTCCTCAGCTGGTCCGCGTCCTGGGCCCTGAGCTTCCAGGTGAGCATCCCCGATTCATCCCCGATGAGCGCACACCCATCCCATATCGCTTCTTTCCTCTGGCCGCTCGCGCTGGGGGCAGTGTTCGGTGGCGTTGGGGGCATCCGCTCCACCAGCGAGAAGATGTGGACGTCGCCGTGGCTATGGGCAACGGAAGCCTGGCCCCGGCGATGGCGAGGGGCGCTGGCCGGAGGGATGTGGATGCTCGGCCTGGGTCTCGTCCTGTCGCTCGCCGGCCTGGGTATGGCTGCCGCATCCGAGCCTTCCATCGCGGCGTCGTACGCGGACACCGTTTTTCGTCCGGGCGTGAGGACGGGGCTCATCGTCGTGCTCCTCGCCCTGCTCGCACTGCCGAACGTCGCCGCCTGGATCCTGGTCCCGGCCATGGGTGGTTGCCTGGAGGTGGGCGGAGGCGCGGGGACCTCGCTCCCCTCCTTCTGCTTCCTCTCATACGAGTCGTTCTTCGGCCGTCCCCTTCCCGGCACGTTCAATCCTTTCTGGGGGTACCCGGAGCTCGGTCGGCCGCCGCGGGCGTGGCTCCTGTTCCTCCTGGTCCCGCCGGTGGCGGTGATGGTCGGCGGCGTGCTCGCCGCCCGGAGGGCCGAAGCGAGGGGACGATGGGAAGGCTTACTGGTGGGCGGCATGGCAGGTGGCGTCTTCGCCGTCCTTCTCACCGGCGTTCTGATCCTTGCTGCTGTGACCGCCCGGTTCGAAGGCCCGCTCTCCGACGTAGCCACGGGCTACTTCCGCTACGGCCCCTATCCCCCCTACGGATTCGAGCTGGCCCTGGCGTGGGGGTCGGTGGGCGGCGCGACAGGCGGCTTCCTCAGCGCGGTCGCGTCGAGGCGCTCAGACCGAAGACCGATGTCCTCGTGACGGGAAGGGATCCGGTGGGCGCGGCAGGATTTGAACCTACGACCTCTTGCGTGTGAAGCAAGCGCTCTCCCGCTGAGCTACGCGCCCCCGGGATGGAACGATATATCACCCGGCCGCGGTGCGCCGGAGGGGATGGTCATAGGAGACGGCGGCGCGTGCCCGCGTCGCGCCGCCGTCCGATCGCCGAGCCTTGCAGCTCGGACGGCGTCAGTCTCGCACCTGCAAAGTCCGAGCGCAAGACCCATATTCGGCCCCCGGAGGGAGTCCAAGAGCGGGTTTCGGGGCTGGTCGTGGGCGCTTGAGGATTCGAACCTCGTGGGCGGGAGAGGCCAAGATCGCGGGGCACGCCGTCGATGTCACCGACCCGAAACGCCTCGATGATGGCCACCGGTTCCGCGTCGATATCACCGAGGTGGTGGTGACGCGCGTCGGCGAGCCGGCCGATCACCTCGTGATCGAGTCGTGGCATCCGGACCGCGGGCTCGAACGGCAACTGCGCCGCTTGCGGCCGCCGTTGCCTCCCGCTCTCAGCCTCCGGGCGAGTTCCCGACATCGCCAGGGCCGGCCGGTTGCGGACGCGTCGGTGGATCGCGCTCGTCATCGTGATATTCGGGCTCCTGCTTGCCGCGGGGGGCCATCGCGCTTTTCGCGAGTGACTGTATCGGTTCCTCCTTCCGACGAGGATCAGGTTCAAGCACGTACGAGCTTCCCGGCCCCGGCTCGCGATGAGTCTCGGGACCGAACGCCGTCTACAAGGAGGTGGCGACATCCTTTCGAGAGGCACCCGCTGAGGTGCGCGAGCCAAGGAGGTATGAGGCACATGCGACGGATCGTGATGTTCAACCGGGTGACGGCGGACGGGTACTTCGCCGGACCCGACGGGAACCTGGACTGGGTCGTTCCGGACGAGGAGGTCGACAGAGCGGCCGCCGAGGCCATCCCGGGGTCCGACACGTTCCTGCTCGGGCGTCGGACGTACGAGCTCTTCGAGGCGTTCTGGCCGCACGCCCTCGACGACTCCCCCACCTCGCCGGACCCCCACGCTCCCGGCCGGCTGTCCCCGGAGATGCGTGCCATGGCGGTCGCGCTGAACGAGATGACAAAGATCGTCTTCTCCAGAACCCTGAAGGACGTGACGTGGAGCAACTCCCGGCTCGTCCGCGAGCTCGACCCTCGCGAGATCGAGGCCCTGAAGGGCCAGCCCGGCAAAGACATCGTCGTCCTGGGGAGCGGCTCCATCGTGTCGCAGCTCACGGAGCACGGCCTGATCGACGAGTATCAGTTCGGAGTCAGCCCGATCCTCCTCGGGAGCGGCCGGCCGTTGCTGAGCGACGTGTCGAAGAGCTCGAGGCTGGACCTCCTGGAGGCCAAGACGTATCCGTCGGGCAACGTCATGCTTCGCTACGCGCGCTCGAACTAGGCGCCTCGAAACGGGATCGCCGCGACCCGACGAGGTCAGGGAAGATAGCCGCATGCGTCTGCCGGTCATGCCCCCTATCGCCCCGATGCTCGCGAAGCTCGTCGAGCACATCCCGACCGGCGCCTTCAGCTTCGAGCCCAAGTGGGACGGATTCCGCTCGGTCGTGTTCCGCGACGGGGACGAGGTCGAGATCGGCAGTCGGAACGGGCGACCGATGACCCGCTACTTCCCTGAGGTCGTCGACGCTATCAAGGCGAACCTGCCCGAACGGTGCGTCGTCGACGGCGAGATCGTCGTCCCCGATCCCTCGGGTCGGCGTCTTGAGTTCGAGACGCTGCAGCAGCGGATCCACCCGGCCGCCAGCCGGGTCAGGCTGCTCGCCGAACGGACCCCCGCCCATTTCGTGGCGTTCGATTTGCTCGCCCTCGGCGATCGCGACTACATGCAGGAACCCTTCGGCGAGCGGCGCCGCGCGCTCGAGGAAGCGCTCGCCGGCGCCGAGTCCCCGATCCACCTCACGCCCGCCACTACGGACCGCGAGGTCGCCGAGCGATGGTTCCACCGGTTCGAGGGCGCGGGACTCGACGGCGTGATCGCCAAGCCGCTCGGCGGGACGTACCAGCCGGACAAGCGGGTCATGTTCAAGATCAAGCACGTCCGGACCGCGGATTGTGTGGTCGCCGGCTACCGGGTGCACAAGACCGACCAACATGCGATCGGTTCGCTGCTGCTGGGCCTCTACGACGAGCACGGTGACCTCGCCAACGTGGGCGTCGTCGGCGCGTTCCCGATGGAACGGCGCCGGGCGCTGTTCAAGGAGCTGCAGCCGCTCGTCACCACGTTCGACGACCACCCGTGGGCGTGGGCCGAAGAGGAGGCCGGGACGCGCACACCCCGCCACTCCGAGTACAGCCGCTGGAGCGTCGGGAAGGATCTGTCCTTCGTGCCGCTGCGACCCGAACGCGTCGTCGAGGTCCGCTACGACCACATGGAGGGACCCCGCTTCCGGCACACCACCCAGTTCGTCCGCTGGCGCCCGGACCGCGACCCCCGCTCCTGCACGTACGAGCAGCTCGAGGAGCCGGTCCGCTTCGACCTCGCCGAGATCCTGACGGTGTGAGAGCTCAGCGGTCCGCGTCACGCTGCGCGCGGTTGCGACGAGCCGGGATTCCTCGGCCACCCGCACCATCCCGAACATCGCTAAAGGTCGCGATCTGGAGTCCGTTCTCACCCGAGCAGCGGTTGGGTGGTTCGTGGTCTTTCTCGCCCTCGTGTTGATGATGGCGCAACTTCGTTGGCGCTTCGGCCGGGCACTGCTCCCTTGCCGTTCGACTTCCTACGGGAAGGTCCCTGCTGAGGACCCGACAGGACTTGCATCCTTGCAGTCCGCGGACAACGGTTCCTAAACAGTAGACGTACCCGTGCTGGATACGGGGGGGCGGAGCGAGAGAGGCTCCCAGCTTCGCTTCCACCGCCCGCGGGAAGGCGCAGGCCCTCCCCAAACGCCTATGCCCGGTCGCTAAGGGAGGAGGCACGTGCCGTAGCGCTCGGTCCGAAGAGCGAGATCGTCGTCGCCGGGCTTCCTCAATTTGAGAAATGAGCGAGGAGATCCCAGGCCGACCTCGTTCACTTGGGTTGATGATCGACTCAGGCCAGAGGGCAACGCCGTCGTCACCGTGCCGCCAGCTCGATGACCGATAGTTCGCCCGCGGGGTGCACGGTGGTCACTCGCAGCCCCGCACGTCCGGCGAGCGCGCCGATCTCCGTCACGCCGCGTTCGCGGCCGCCGAAGTAGGCCAGCACGCGCACGTCCATCCCGGTGCGCAGGGTCTCGCCGTCAGGGCCGATCTTCTCCACGACGAACACGGTCCCCTTGCGACCCGCCGCCTCGGCGCAGCGTCGCAATATCGCGGATGCCGCGTCGTCGTCCCAGTCGTGGAGGATGGCCGAGAGCAGGTAGCCGTCGGCGCCTGACGGGAGCGGATCGAAGAAGCTGCCGGCCACCACACGGCCTCGGGCGGCGAACCCCGCCGCGGCCAGCGCCGTCCGCGCAGCCTCCGCCGTGTCGGGCATGTCGAGAACCGTTCCCCGCAACGCCGGATACTCGCTCAGCAATGCAATCAAGAGCGATCCGTTCCCGCCTCCCACATCGACGATCTCGCCCACCGATCCCCAGTCGTAGGCCGAGACGAGGGCGGGCGCCCAGGCTGCGACATCGGAGCCCATCTGAGCGGCGTAGGACGCGGAGCGCGTGGGGTTGGCCGACACATCGTCCCAGAACGACCGGCCGTATTGCGCGGGAAAGGCGGGCTCGCCCGTGCGCACCGTGTGCAGCAGCTGGACGAAGGACAGGTCAGCGCGGCCGACCGCACCCTCGATGTCCAGCCGGGCAGCGTGCCGGCGGGGTGATCATCGCGCAACTCCTCGCCTCGAGCGGTCAGCGCATACCGGCCGTCGTCGTCACGGCTGAGCACTCCCTCGCTGGCGAGATGCCGCAGAACGCGATCGAGTGCATCCGCCTCGGAGTGGGTGACCTCGGCGAGCTCAGTCGCGGTCCGTCGTGCAAGGGTGATGTGATCGGCGATCCGTAGAGTCGCCGCGACCCGAATGGCCATCGGCGTCACCAGATCGGCCATGACCCATAACCCGGCGTCCGATTCGGCTTTGTCCACAACCAACACTCCCTTCAGCGCAAGGAGGAACCAGCTTCATCGTTCCGGACCTACAGGAAACACCAGTCGGGCTTACCCGGCTTGTCGATCGATGTGAGGCATTGCCAAGGTAAGCCGCTTCACGAATCCAGTACCCGAAGAGGAGGACCTAAGTACGGCCCCCCCCTGGCCTAGGGCCTCGGCGAAGGCCTCCTGCACCGCGTCCTCGGCGAGGTCGAAGCTCCCCAGGACGCCGATCAGGATCGCGACCGCCCCCCCTGCTCCTCCCGGAACAGGCGATCGACGACCCGGCGAGTATCGGTCGCTACGACGGCTGCTCCGGAAGCTCCATGATGGCCCGGACCTCGATCGATCCCCGGTCCACGGCCGGGATCCTCGAAACGGCCTCGATGGCCTCGTCCAGCATTCCGGCACTGGATCAGGTAGAGCCACCGAGCTGCCACTCTCGGTCGGAGGAGTCTCGAACACCAGCACCTTGGCGCCCTTTATCGCAGGCGGGGATCGGGAGGCTCAGGACCGGAGGGGGCGAGATGTTCGCGTTCAGGTGCAGTGTGTTCTTTGGGTCCCACCGGGCCTTCAGCGCCACGAGTCGTTCGAGCTTCGTCGACCCGTAGACCTCGCCG
>Ga0209853_1000026_pt1 | contig 40058 bp, 42 predicted proteins | sample GWRWS1_30_40_FD_187224 | JGI IMG/M metagenome (GOLD analysis project Ga0209853, IMG submission 187224) | Riverbed sediment microbial communities from areas with vegetation nearby in Columbia River, Washington, USA - GW-RW S1_30_40 (SPAdes)... | ecosystem: Environmental > Aquatic > Freshwater >...
TAGCCAGCGAGCCGGCGGCCCAACTCATCGACGACCTCGCGGACGAGCCGGGGGTCTATGGATCCCTGAGAGCTCGGCACGACAACACCGCCCGCCGGTACGCAGAAAAGATCGATGCGACGACCGGCTTCGAGCAAACCCTGCCAGCGAATCGTCTGGTCTGTGCTCACCGCTCCATCAACGATGAGCGTCGCCACCTGCCAGGCTCTACAGCTCACCCGGCCGGTTTGGGGATCGACCCCCACACGGACCGATACGGGAGTGAGGCCGTGGCGAACCACCTTCATGTTGAGAACGGCATCGGGGGTGCCTGTTGGCTCTACCAGGGTCAGGGTGGGCAAGAGCCGGCGGATGCGGGACGATGCCTCACTTCGCAGCAGCACCGCCACAGGATCAGGATCGTTGGGCAGGTCCGAAGCCACGACGGCCACGGTCTTGACCCCCTGAAGATCGGCTTCCGGAGGCACCTGCACCGTGACGGACTGGCACCCGGCCGCGATGATTGAAGCCACAACGAGGAGACTTTTCAGGCGCGTCCCCATGGGACCACCTCCACGTTCCTCCTGTAGCCTTCCCGACCAAGGCGCACGCTAGGCGGTGGCTTGCTTCGTGGTACGCATGCTGGCTGGGAAATGTTCGGGTTGGGGCGCAGGAGGCGTTGCCGACGGTGGGCGAACCCCCCGATATGCCCGCGGGACAGCCTCCCATTGTGCCTTCCGGTGCCGGAGAGATGGCGCGGGTTCCCCGGCTCAGCGTCCGCAACGTCACGAAAACCTTCCCCGGCGTCATCGCGAACGCCGACGTGTCCCTGGCTATTCATGGGGGCGAGGTCCACGCGCTCCTGGGCGAAAACGGCGCCGGCAAAACCACCCTGATGAACATCCTCTACGGCATTTATCAGCCGGATGCGGGAGAGATTTTCATCGACGGCCGCCGCGTCGACATTCGGTCTCCCCGTGATGCGATTGCGCACGGCCTCGGCATGGTTCCGCAGCACTTCCTCCTCGTCCGCCGTCATACCGTCGCCGAGAACGTTGCACTCGGTCTGCGCGAAACAGGGTTTCTCTTTCCTGCCCGACGCGTCGAGGAGCAGATCCGCGAGGCTGGGGAACGGTACGGCCTCGCCGTTGACCCGCACGCGCACGTGTGGCAACTGTCCATCAGCGAACAACAGCGTGTGGAGATCCTGAAGGCGCTGCTCCGTGGCGCAGAAATTCTCGTCCTCGACGAGCCCACAAGCGTGCTTACCCCTCAAGAAGCGGCGCAGTTGTTCACGGTGTTGAAGCGCATGAAGGCCGAGGGGCATGCGGTCATCTTCATCACTCACAAACTAGACGAAGTCATGGAAGCGGCCGATCGCGTGACGGTCCTGCGGAAGGGCAAAGTGATTGGCACAGAGCCGATCACTGCGGTCGACAAACGCACGCTTGCGCGCATGATGGTCGGCCGCGACGTGGAGTTCCAGCTGCCGGGGCGTCTCGACACTGAGGGTGATCGTGCCGCACTTACGGTCGAGGACCTCTGGGTTCGCGATGATCGCGACTTGCCGGCGGTCCGCGGTGTGTCGTTCGCGGTGCGGCAAGGAGAAATCCTCGGCGTTGCCGGCGTGGCGGGGAACGGTCAGCGGGAACTTATCGAGGCGCTTACTGGTCTCAGACCGGCAGAGAAAGGCCGGGTCATCGTTCCGGCCCGTGAAGTGACGAACCGCAGCGCGCGCGAGCTATACGAAGTCGGCGTCGCGCATATCCCTGAGGAACGGATGCGTACGGGCATCGTGCCGCAGATGACCGTGGCCGAGAATCTGGTCCTGAAACGCTTCCGGTATCCACCCTTCTCACGCGGCCCACTAGTCGATCTCCGCGCTGTTGGTGGGTTTGCCATCCAAATGATCGCGGAGTACGGCATTGCCACCCCAGGTCCGCGCACGCCCGCGCGTTCGTTATCCGGTGGCAACATCCAGAAGCTGATCCTGGCGCGCGAGCTTTCGGCGCAGCCGGGACTGATCGTCGCCGCGCATCCGACGTACGGGCTGGATGTTAGTGCCACGGAGCAGATACACCGTCTGCTGCTTCACCGCCGAAACGAGGGCGCCGGCATCGTGCTCGTCTCAGAAGATCTCGAAGAAATCCTTGCGCTGTCTGACCGGATCGCCGTGCTATTTCGCGGCGAAGTCATGGGCATCGTCGCAGCCAGCGCCGTCGAGCGCGAGACGCTCGGCCTGATGATGGCCGGACAGCGATCATGAGACAGCTGGGTCCGCTGCGCTTCGAGCACGACCCCGAATCATCGCTGACCCGGACGATGTTTGTCTCTGCGCTGGCGATCGCGGCCGCCTTCTTGGTGGCCGGCCTCATTTTCTGGGCGTACGGTGTGGACCCGCTGCGCGCATACCGGGTGATCCTCGTGGATACGCTGGCCGATCCACGAGCGTTGCCTGAGATCTTTGTGCCGGCCATTCCACTCCTGCTGGCGGGGATCGGGCTTCTGCTCGCCTTCCGCGCGCAGTTCTACAACATTGGTGCCGAAGGACAGCTCCTTGCCGGCACCATCGCCGCCACGTGGATTGCGGTCTTCACATCCACACCCGGCCCGCTGATGCTCCCAATGATGTTCATCACAGGGTTCCTCGCCGGGGCGCTGTGGGGATTGCTTCCTTCATTATTGAAGCTGCGGCTGAACGTCAACGAAGTCATTACCACGTTGATGATGAACTACATTGCGCTGTACGCGGTGAGCTGGCTCGTCACCGGTCCATGGAAGGGTCCCAGCGTCCGCGGTTTCGCATACACGGACACCTTTCCAGACTCGGCCTGGCTCCCATACCTTCCGGGCACACGCATCCACTGGCCGACGCTATTACTAGGCATCGCCCTCGCCATCCTCGTGGCGTTTCTGCTCAACCGCACACGGTTCGGGTTTGAGATCCGCGTGCAGGGCCACAGTCCAGAAGCGGCCCGCTACGCGGGCATCAATCCGCTGCGCACGACCCTGCTCGTCATGTTGATCTCCGGTGGGTTCGCAGGACTCGCGGGCGTCGGCGAGGTCGCGGGGATCCATCACAAACTCTTGGATCCCAGCCAGGTCTCTCTCGGATATGGTTACGTCGCGATCATCGCCGCCTGGCTGGCTCGAGGAAATCCGCTGGCGGTCATCGTCACCGCCGTATTCTTTGGACTCATCTACAGCAGCGGCGACGTCATGCAGGTGTCTCTGCAAATGCCGGCCCGTGTCACCGATGTGTTCAACGGGCTAATTCTGTTCTTCCTCATCGGCAGTGAGCGTCTGCTACATTACCGTGTGCGGTGGATGCCGGCCGCGACAAACCAAACGGTTCCGGCCACCTTGCCAGAGGAACAGGCCGCGTCGGGGAGAGAGCGATGGAAGTCATAACCTGGCTCCTGGAATCCTCGCTCGCGGGAATCCTGGTTCGTGGGCTGGCGTATGGCACACCGCTGCTGTGGGGGTCGCTCGGAGAAATCTACGCCGAGCGAGCCGGCGTCGTGAATCTCGGGGTTGAGGGCATGATGATCCTCGGCGCATTCTCCGGATTTGCGACCGCGCACGTCACCGGCAACCCCGTGGCCGGCCTGTGCGCCGCGGGGCTCATTGGGGCGCTTGCGGCTCTGCTTCACGCCTTCTTCTCTATCACGCTGCGCGCGAATCAGTACGTCTCGGGATTGGCACTCTCCATGTTTGGGCTGGGACTTTCCGGGCTGCTTGGACGCGGATGGGAAGGGATTCCGCTCGAGCGCCCGCTGCCAGAGGTGACGATTCTGGCGCCGCTCGGCTTTGCCCTGGCCGTCGTCCTGTGGGTCGTGCTGTACCACACTCGCTGGGGCATCATCCTGCGCACAACCGGCGAGGCGCCAGCTGCTGCCGACGCTCTGGGGATCAACGTGATCCTGGTCCGCTACGTCGCCGTTGTGTTCGGCGGGCTGCTTGCAGGGATTGCCGGAGGCTTTCTCTCCGTCGCATACCGTCCATCATGGACCGAAGGCATGACCTCCGGAATTGGATGGATCGTCGTGGCGCTCGCCATTTTCGCAAGCTGGGATCCGTTGAAAGCGATCTGGACGTCGCTCCTTTTTGGTGTTCTCTTCCACCTTTCGTTCCGGCTGCAGACATGGATTCCAGCGGAACCACTGCAGATGATGCCATTCGCATTCACAATTATTGTCCTGACCGCGACGGCGCGCCGGAGTGGCCGGGTTCGGCAGGCCGCCCCCGAGGCGCTGGGTCTACCGTATGTGAGAGGAGAGCGGTAACTATGTCGAAACATTCAGCATCACGCACGGGGGAGGCGAGGAATGCGTTGGACTAAACTTCTAGCCATTGTAGCGGCCGTGCTGGTGGTCGCCACAACCGGATGGGCCCAGCCGGCCAAGGTCAAAGTCGGGTTCATCTACGTCGGCCCCATCGGCGACTATGGGTGGACAAACGCGCACGATGTGGCCAGGAAGAAACTCGAGCGCGCGTTCCCGGGGCAGGTTGAGACGATGTATGTCGAGTCGGTGCCTGAGGGAAACGCGGAACCGTTCATCGACAAGCTGGTACGAGGTGGGGCGAACGTCGTCTTCACAACAAGCTTTGGATTCATGGATGGTACGCTGGCAGCCGCCAAACGCCATCCGGCTGTGATCTTCGCCCATGCCAGCGGCTTCAAGCGAAACGACAACATGGCCACGTACATGGCCGACTTCTATCAAATCTATTACCTGAACGGATTGATGGCAGGCGCACTGACGAAGACCAACAGGATCGCGTATGTTGGTGCATTCCCCATCCCCGAGGTCAAACGGCACATGGGCGCATTCGCGCTCGGGGTCCGGGCCGTCAACCCGAGAGCGACGGTTCATGTGCGCTGGCTGTTCAGCTGGTTTGACCCTGCGAAGGCGAAGGAAGCCACGGAAGCGTTACTGGCAGAGCGCGCCGACGTGTTTGCGTTCACCGAAGACTCGCCGACCGTTATTCAGGTCTCGGCGCAGAAGAATCGCGCGAGCTTTAGTCACTACTCACCGATGCAACGCTTCGCCCCCCGGCATGTGATCTCAGGACAACTTGTCCATTGGGACCGCATCTATGTCGACTTCATCGGCAAAGTGCTGAAGGGGACGTACTCCAACCAGAATCTGGAGAACGTCGATTACTGGTGGCTCCTGGCCGAGAAGGCCGTCGAGCTCGGCGGGCAGTTCGGCCAGCCGATCAACCCGGTCTTTGCCGGCCAGCTGAAGGCGGCGCGGGTCAGAACACGGGAATTCGGAACGATCTCGGTCTACGACCTCGTCAATCGCCGCCTCGCGCAGATGACCAGAAAGCCGGTCGCCTTCGATCCTTTCACAGGCCCGCTCCGCGACCGCAAGGGTGTGCTGCGGGTTCCCGCTGGACACACCATGACGATTGGAGAGCTCAACAGCATGGAGTGGGCGGCACCGGGCATCGTCGGGCAGTGGCCGAAGGAGCCAAAGTAACTACAGGGAACGCGGGAACACGGTAACGCGGTAACGCGACAACACTAAGAACCACAGCGGCGGGTGCTTAGCGGCGCCCGCCGTTTTCCTCTCGCTCGCCGCGACGGTAGCGATCTTCGGCGATACCGACGAGATCGTTGATCGCCGTCGATAATTCCTGATCACGTGTTCGGTTCAGGCGCTGTTGCAACACCTTCAGGATCTCCGAGCGGGGCCGGCGGTTGACGAACACTACAAAGCGGAAGCCGAACCTCTCCTCATAGACCTGGTTGAGCCTCACGAGTTCGCTCAGAACGGCGGGGTCTTCTTCAGCCCCCTGCTCGTCTGCAGCCCGCATGGAAGCAGGTTGCCCGCCGACCCTAGGGTGCGCGTTCAGCGCTTCAACCAGTTCATATTCCGGAATCTCCCGCAGCAGCTGCCGTGCGGCACCGAGAGGGTTCTCATGCTCAGCCAACCGGCCGACGAACCTCGTTCGACCTTCAAAGAGAACCGCGAGCTCCTCTCGCGTTAACTTCCGCGGTAGGTCGCGCACATGTATGGGGCGACGATCAACGGGATATGGTAGTGCCGCGACGTGTCGGCGATCTTGAATTCCACCTCGAGTCGCGAGAAGAACGGCGATGACACGTGAAACACGAGGCGGTACGTGGCGGATTCGAGCGCTCCCTGCACCAGATCCACGATGCGACCATCGTCATTCGTCTGCTGCGCTGAGAGCAGGCGATCACCGCGGTAGAGTTCAACACGCACGCCCCGCGCCGGCGTACCCCGGTCGGTATCCAGCACATGCGTGGAGATGGAAGGCATCAGGCCGGGCTCTTGGATTTAAATATCGGCAAAACCCCGAGATGATGCACGTCCGCACGCTCGTCGCCCTCTACCAGCAACGCGGCCCTGGCCGCGACCGACCCACCGGCCTGGCGCACCAGTTCAGCCATCGCGTCGAGCGTCTCCCCCGTGCTGACGATATCATCGATGATCCCAACCCGCTTCCCCCGCACTTTCATCGCATCGCGGCCGTCCATGTAGAGTTCCTGCTCGGTCTTCGCCGTGATCGGCTTGTACCGCACCACAAGTGGCGAGAGCATGAATGGGCGGATTTCCTTGCGGCACACGACATACGGACGGAGGCCCAGGTTGACAGCAATCGCGTAGGCCAGGGGGATGCCTTTCGTTTCGGTGGTGACGAACAACTCGCAGTTCGTGAGCTTTGGCGCCAACTCGCGCGCAGCCCTGTCGATCACTTCGGTGTCGCCGAGGCTGTAGTAATAGGCGATCCAGGTGTCCGGCGCGACCTGAATGAGCGGCAGCGTGCGGACGGTGCCGGCGATCTTTAGATCGTATGTCGTCTGGCCGTCGAACGACAGGATGTGCGGCATGATGAACCCCCACGTAAGATAATAGCGCAGGAACAATCTTCATTTCTACGGAAGCCCTCTCCACCCAAGTAGGTGGCGACCACCAATGTCGCCTACGGGGTGGGTGCCGGGTTAAATGGACCTGCGGCAGTTCATCCAGGTCGCCCGCGGCGCGCAGCCGGCCGATCTTCTCCTCACCAACGCGCAGATCGTCGACCTTTACAATCTCGTTGTCGTCCCCGGTCAGATTGCGATCGCCGACGGCCGGATTGCCGGCACCGCGCCGAACGGTACAGCCTGGTACCGCGCGACCGAGGTCGTGGACCTGCAGGGCCAGTACGTGGCCCCAGGGCTCATCGACGGTCACGTCCACGTCGAGAGTTCCATGGTGAGCATTCCCGAGTTTGCTCGGGCCGTCGTCCCGGGAGGGGTTACCACCATCATCACCGACCCACACGAGATCGCAAACGTCCTCGGCATGACCGGAATCCGGTACATGCTCGAGATCGCCAAATGGAATCCGCTCAGCGTGTTCGTCATGGCGTCGTCGTGTGTGCCGTCCGGGCCGTACGAAAGTTCTGGAGCAAAACTGTCTGCGTATGACCTCGAAAGCCTCATGCACGACAAGTGGGTGGTTGGCCTTGCGGAGATGATGGACTACCCTGGGGTACTCGGTGGCAATCCGGAGGCCCTGGCAAAGATCGAGGCCGCCGGCACCCGGCCAGTGGACGGTCATGCGCCGGGCCTCAAAGGAACGGACCTCAACGCGTACGCGGCGGCAGGCATCGGCTCCGACCACGAATCCACGACGCGCGAAGAGGCCCTCGACCGAATTCGGCGCGGCATGATGGTCATGATCCGAGAGGCGACTCCAGCGCGCAACCTGAAAGACCTGCTTCCCCTCGTGACGGTGAAGAACGCTCGCCGGTTCCTGTTCGTGACCGATGATCGCAACCCGCTTCATCTGCTCAAAGATGGCTCGGTTGACGGAATGGTGCGGCAGGCGATTGCGCTCGGCCTCGATCCGTTGCTGGCGCTCCAGCTCGCGAGCCTCAACGCGGCTGAGTACTTCCGGCTATTCGATCGCGGGGCCGTGACACCGGGAAAACGCGCGGATCTCATCGTCTTCAAAGATCTCCAATCCCCCCGAGCAACGCGTGTGTTCCGTGGAGGGCAGCTCGTTGCCCGAGATGGTGAATTGCTGCCATACAACCGGCCATCGGAATCTCCAATGCTGCCGGTCTCACTGAACGTTCCGCCCGCCAGCCTGCGCTTCGCAGTTCCGGCACAAGGCAGACGCATCCGGGTCATTGAGATCATTCCAAACCAGATCATCACGAAATCCGGCGTCGCCGACTCCAGAATCAAGGACGGCCACGCCGTCGCGGATCCAGAGCGGGATCTGCTGAAGATCGCACTGATCGAGCGGCATACCGGCAGCGGCCGGCTCGGAGTCGGGTTTGTCCGAGGCTTTGGATTGCGGTTCGGCGCCCTGGCCTCAACCGTGGCTCATGATGCGCACAACATCATCGTCATGGGAGCCGACGACGAATCGATGCGATCGGCCGTGGAGGTTATCCTGGAAATGCGGGGCGGGCTGGTTGCCGTGGCGGGGCGGGAGGTCGTGAAGCTGCCTCTCCCAATCGCCGGTTTGATGTCGGATCAACCCATCACGACAGTGGCCGAACAGCTGCGCGCACTCCTGCAAATGGCCCGCAGGATGGGTAGCGCACTCGAGGATCCCTTCATGACCCTCTCGTTCCTCGCACTGTCAGTGATCCCAGCCTTGAAGATCACTGATCGTGGTCTGCTTGACGTCACGAAGTTCGAACTCGTCTCGCTGTTCCTCGACTAACTAGGGCGGAGCCTGAGGGGTCCCGCCTCAGTCCCCAGCGAGACACTGGCCTGCGCCGGGGAGATCGCCCCTAGTACGCCCTCGCGTAATATACATACACTTTCGCAGGCATGCCACACACTGGGCACGCGCCTGTTGCCTTTGAATCAAGTGGGATGACACGTGGAGAGGCCCCAGTCTTCTCGCGAATCGTGTCCTCGCAACTCTGCATCTCACACCAACCCACGCGTACGAACCCTTTCACTTTTTCCAGCGTCCGCACAAGTTCATCGAGCGTCGCGGCCACGCCCGTGTGCGCCTCAAGAAACACCTTTCCGCGGCGGAACATCTCGCTTTGGATCTCTTCTAAGACTCGCTTCAGAGTGTCGGCAACCTGCTGGAGAGACACCGTCTCCTTTCCCCCACCGGTGCGCCGCACCAGCACTGCCTGGCCCGCGGCCACGTCGCGTGGCCCGATCTCCAGCCGCACCGGCACTCCGCGCAGCTCCCACTCATTGAACTTCCAGCCCGGCGTGTACGCATCACGGTCGTCCAGCTTCACACGAAAACGCTGGCCGAGAGATTTCGAGAGTTCTCTTGCCGTCGGCAGGACCTTGTCGTCCTCCTTGCCGAGGATCGGTACAATCACAACCTGGTACGGAGCAATCTTAGGCGGCAACATCAGTCCACGGTCGTCGCCGTGGCCCATGATGAGCATACCAATCAACCGGGTCGTTACCGCCCAGGATGTCGACCAAATGTACTTCTCCTGATTGTCGCTGTCCAGGAACTTCACATTGAATGCTTTCGCGAACTTCTGTCCCAGGTAGTGGGACGTTCCAGCCTGGATGGCCTGGCCGTCCGGCATCAGCGCTTCCAATGCATACGTGTTGTCCGCGCCCGCAAACCGCTCCGTCGGCGTCTTGGTTCCTACCAGAACCGGCATGGCTAGCACTTCCTCGAGTAGTTCTTTGTAGATGTTTAGGATGAGCCGGCACTCCTGATCGGCCTCTTCGGCCGTCCGGTGTGCCGTGTGTCCTTCATGCCAGAGGAACTCGGCCGTACGGAGGAACAGGCGCGTGGACTTCTCCCAGCGAACGACGCTATTCCACTGCAACAGCAGGACCGGGAGATCCCGGTACGACTGAATCCACTTCGCGTACATCGGCAAGATGATCGCTTCAGAGGTCGGGCGCACCGCCAACCGCTCGCTGAGTTCCTCATCGCCGCCGTGCGTCACCCATGCGACCTGTGGCGCAAACCCCTGAACGTGCTCCGCCTCCTTTTGCAGGAAACTCTCCGGGATCAGCAGTGGGAAGTAGGCGTTGACGTGGCCGGTCTCTTTGAAGCGACGATCGAGGTAGGCTTGGATGCCTTCCCAGATCGCGAACCCATATGGCCGGATGGCCATGAAGCCCTTGACCGGCGCGTAGTCGGCCAGCTCGGCGCGCAGCGCGACCTGCGTATACCACTCACTGAAGTTCTCATCGCGCTTTGGAATCTGTGAGACGGCCTGCCGTTCTTGCACCATCGCTCATACCTCCCAAGGAAACAAAAAAGCCCGCCCACAAGGGACGGGACATGCCCGTGGTACCACCCTACTTCCAACCCTACACTGCGGTCATAGGTAGTGGGTCGTAGGTCGTAGGATTGGCGCTTTCCTGCAGCTATCGGCGCAGGCACCGGTCCTCTTCGCTGAAATCGAGATCGCGCGTCTTACGACCGACGACCTACGACCGCAGTTTCGAGACAGCTCAGGGGTGGGTGTCCCCTTCATCGCTCTGTGCAGTTATTGCCGCGCATTGTATCACGCTCTGGAGACAGCTTCAATGTGTCGCTGGCCGTTGAGATTAAGCTGCGCCGTCAGCTTGTCTGCACGTGCCAGCCCATAGTTGACGGCCAGGATTCTCCCGTCGGCGCGGACGACAACCGTGCTGGGTACCGTCAGAATCCCGAACCGATCCGCAAGCTCCGGATGCACGGTGGCATCAACCTCGCGAACATCAACGCGCCCAGGGAATCGTCGCTGCAACTGATCCAGTGCAGGTTTCTGCGCTGTTCGGCACGGCACACAGTCCGGCGTTGAGAATGCCAGGATAAGCGGACGGTTTGCCTCCAGCAGGTCTGTCGCGTCGCGACCTTTGAACGAAGTCGCCCGGAGACGCACCAGTGCCCAGACGGCAACCACTATCGCCGCGACGATCAGTAAGACCAGCAGACGCTCCGGCATCGTTGCCTATGCCTGCTGCTTAATCAACCCGGCCCGGCGCAGCTGATAGTAGACGAAGCAGCCGGCGCAAAAATCGAACACAACATTCACCATGGCGAGCACAGCGACGAGGAGGTCCAGCACCCAGCCGAGCACCACGGCGTCTGCCTGGAGAGCAATCCAGGAAAATCCGAGGAACGCCGCTCCGACTCCTTGCGAGAAGCGATGAGGCGCCTGTTCATCTTCGTGCAGGTTGGCACGCAGCAACCCCAAGGGAAGCGCCACGCGCTGATAGAGCAAACGAAACAGTCCCCACTGCGGCCACGCCGTGCTCGCCGCCAGCACGAGGGCAAGGACACCCACGAGCCACGGGGCGGTGGCCAGAAATGCCAGCACAGTGACAATGGTTAAGCTCACCTGATTGAACTTGATGGCGTTGTGATCGATCTTATTCATCTGTCGCAATCCTCTCCACAAAATGATTCAGGACACACGTTCAGACCGCGCAGGAAGAACGCGCTGCGGAGACAGGATTGTGTGCCTTACGGGGTGCTAACTCAGAAGATCAGCGAAGGCACACTCTGCCTCCGCCGGGGACAGATGCATTGCCGCGGCATGTACCTCACTGAAGATTTCGAGCAGCAGAAACGAAATTCCACTCAACGCTCCAGTTCTTTACTTGTTAGTCAAGATTAGTTTCTGCTATCTGGATTGTCAATGGCTTCCGAGATACGCCGGCGTGTGGTGAAGAGCAATACCAACGCGCGGACGAGGGTATTTGTTCCGCCCAGAATCCAGGAAATTGGCCTTAAGAGGATGATGAACAGAAAGCTGATGATCCCGAGCACGTTTTTCAGCCAGGTGAAGTGTCGAGCAAACCGCCGCACCGCCTCGTTGCGTCCCCACAGAATTGTGAGTCCGAGTGTCGAGAGGGATATCAAGAACTTCTGGACATCGCTGGGCCGGATATGCAAGAAGTCCTCGAGCAGCAACATCACACCGATGTTCAGCACCAGGATGTAGGCGGCCGCCTCGACCTCCGGATAACGCGCGATGAGCCTCACGAAAATGCCGGCCGCGAAGCGCATCGTAATGATTCCGAGGGCCACGCCGGTCAACACCACCCAGAATTCGCGCGAAAGGGCCACAGCTGCAACGACGTTGTCCAGGCTGAACGCAAGGTCGGCGAGTTCGACGGCCACTACCACGCTCCAGAACGACCTCCCCACCTTGCGCATAGTCTCTCCAGCAGCCTCCACTGCGGCCTGTTCTTGAGGAGCGCTCCCAGGCAAATCGCCCAAGTGGTCCACCGCCAGCTTGATCAGGTACAACCCGCCCACCAGCAGTAGCCATGGGTTCTTCACGACCCACGACGCAATGAACAGCATCATCCCACGGCCCACGTATGCGCCGAGCAGTCCGACCTTGAGGGCTGCCAGCCGCTGGCCTCCGAGCATCCGATGTACGGGGTCTTTGAGGAACCGCAGCCAGCGCGGCCAGGGAACTGGATCGTCGCTCGGCAGATGCGAAACCATGGCGCCGAGCACAGCGGCGTTGTCGATCGAAAGTATCCCCTCGAGGTATATCAGCTGGAGAACGATAAAGAGGACGCTCAGGTCCATGGCGCTGTCATTCTACCGGAAACGACGGTAACTCGGTGCCGCATCTACGCTTCCACCGGCTCCGACACGCGTCCCCGACGCCTCGACCAGAAGCCGCGGAGGGCGGGCAGCAGGAAGAGGAACGCGCTCGCCAGCACGAACGTCAGGGCAATCGGTCGGTTGAAGAAGATAGCCCCGGACCCCTGGGACATGATGAGGCTCTGGCGGAGCGCTTGCTCGGCCAGATCCCCGAGGACGAGGGCGACGACGAGAGGCGCGAGAGGGTACTTGAGTTTCTTGAACAGATACCCGGCGACCCCAGACCCCAGCATGATCCAGAGATCGAGCACCTGATTGTTAACCGCGAACGCACCGATGCTCGAAAGAATGACGATCAGCGGCGCGAGCACGCTAAACGGAATGCGGTTGATCGCCGCGAACACGGGCACCATCGTCAGGACCATGATCACCCCGACGACGTTCGCAACATACATCGAGCCGATGAGTCCCCACACGAACTCGCGCTGCGTCGTGAACAAGAGCGGGCCCGGGTTCAGACCCCAGATGAAAAATCCCGCGAGCATGACGGCCGCCGTAGGGGATCCGGGAATGCCAAGCGTTATCATGGGGAGCAGCGCACCGATACCGGCCGCGTGCGCTGCCGTCTCGGGTGCGATCACGCCTTCAACTTCGCCTTTGCCGAAACGTTCGGGGTGCTTGCTGAACTGTTTGGCCAGTCCGTAGCTCATGAACGACGCGGGCGTCGCCCCTGTGCCGGGCAGCACACCGATCCAGAATCCCAGGATCGTGGCGCGAACGAGCGTCGCGATGTAGCGGGGAAACATCTTCCAGGTCTCCAGGAGATCCCGAAAACTGATGCGCCCGCGGACGCCCTGAATGCGCAGGCCCTCCTCCACTGTGAGAAAGATCTCGCCAAGTCCGAAGAGTCCTATCGCGATAATGATAAAGTTGATCCCGCTCTGCAACGAGACGAGACCAAAGTTCATGCGCGGCTGGCCGCTGACGATGTCGAAACCGATCGTGCTCAACAGGAGACCGAGCAGCGTCATCAAGACCGATTTCACAGGGCTGCCGCCTTCAAGTCCCGTCAGGGAGGCGAAGGCGAGCAGCATGACGGCGAAATATTCGGGCGGACCAAAGCGCAGCGCCCATTCGGCAAGCGGGGGCGCGAAGAACGTGAACAGGATAATCGCCACAAAGGCGCCGATGAACGACGAGGTGAACGCTGCGGTAAGCGCTATTCCAGGCTTCCCCTGGCGGGCCAGTGGATGGCCATCAAACGTGGTCGCCACCGACCAGGGCTCGCCGGGAATGTTGAACAGTATGGATGTGATGGCCCCGCCGAATATTGCGCCCCAGTACACCGACGCCAGGAGGATGATCGCCGAAGTGGGCGTCAGCGAAAAGGTCAGGGGAAGCAGCAGCGCAATGCCGTTTGTCCCGCCCAGGCCGGGCAGGACGCCGATGGCTGTCCCCAACAGCAGCCCAATGATGGCCACAATCAGGTTGGACGGCGTCATGGCCACGCCCAGCCCGTAGAGCAGGTCGTTGAAAACGGAGAGCAGCGTCATGGGCTATGGCCCGTAGAGGAGTCGCTCGAGTAGAATGCCTTTGGGCAGAAGCAAAAAGAACCATTTTTCAAAGATGAAGAACAGAGCCAAAGGGATGAGAATGCTCACGAACACAATGTACGGCCAGCGGTGACGGCCGACCAGCCACATGTACCCCGTGAGATAAAGCATGCCGCCGATGTAGATCCCCAGGTACCTGAGCATGGCCAAAATTGCGACCATCGGGAGAAAAGCGACGAGTAGGGGACGCCAAGCGCCTGGGGGGATGAACGGTTCATCACCGGCTCGGGGGGCGCGCAGACTCTGCACAACGATGACCACGGCGCAGATGCCGACTCCCAGTACCAGCCAGAAGGGGAAGAAACCCGCACCGGGGCCGATCGACGACCAGATCGACAGACGTAGTGCTTCGCGGACCATGATGAGCGAAAACAGTACTAGGAAGACCGCGACGACTGTCTCCGCTTTCTTCAAACGCCACCTCGCCCGGGGATAAGGCCGGACGGAGGAACGAGCCTCCGCCCGGCCAGCGTGCTATTTCTCGATCAGGCCGCCCTTCTCCATGAGTGCGCGAACGGTCGCATCTTTCTGTTCCAGCCAGCGTACAAACGCCGGGCCGGTCAGGAACGCCTTGGTGAACGCACCGCGCGCGATGAAGTCGGCCATCTCCTCCGTGTCAACAAGTTTGCGGAAGAGGTCCTGGTAGAAGACGATCGCCTCGGCCGGCATGTCGGCCGTGCCGAAGACGCCGCGGAGCATCTGATACTCAATGGGGAACCCGAGCTCTTTCATCGTCGGAATGTCCTTCCACCTGTCCACCGCCACACGCTCGGCCGCGAAAATCGCCAGCGGCCGTACCCGTCCGCCTTCCCACTGGCCAATCATCTCCAGCGGGTTGTTGACGGTGAACTCGACCTGTTTACCTACCAGCGCAGCGGCCACGGCGCCGCCGCCCGCGAACGGGACGTAGGTGAAATCCACATCCCACGCCTGCTCGAGCAGCACCATAATGATCTCGTCCTCCTGCTTGGAGCCGGTGCCGGCCATCTTGATGCTGCCTCGGGGCGCGGCCTTGGCGGCCCGCTCGAAGTCGGCGACTGTCTTCCAGGGCGAATCGTTGTGCACCGTGAGCGCAAAGTTGTCGAGGAGTAATCGCGCAATTGGCGTGAGATCGCGCCAGCTGAACCGCCCGCCGTTGCGCTTCCGAATCGTCTGCGCCAGCGGCGTTGCGAACAAGCTGTCCAGCGTGATGAGGATGGTGTGCGGATCGCCGCCCTTGTCGATCATCCACAGGAACGCTTGCGCCCCCGCGCCCGCCGGTCGGTTGACCGGGATGAACGGCTGTGGGGCAAGGTTGTATTTCTGAATGAGGGGCGCCATGAACCGTGCCTGGATATCGGCGCCACCACCTGTGCCGGCCGGGATGGTCCACTCGATCGGACGGCGGGGAGAGAATCCGGGCGCGCCCGTCGCTGGAATCGTACCCAGCACAAGCACGAGCGCAAGTCCTATCAGGGCACTTACACGAAGAGCCTGCCTACCTATCATGCCTCGCACCTCCCGTCGTGATTCGTACTCATCCAAGATGGACGATGAGACCAACCTCAACACTGGCGCGATGCACTTTCTACAGCATATCCGGTCTCTGTCACAACTTGGGCCTGTCCTCCCCTTACATTACGGAAGACAGGCCCGTCTTGTTTTCGTTATCGATACCGGTCGAGATCAGCTCGCGGGCGGCTTATCGTGTTCAATCTGCTTGTGGATCGGGATCACGCCGGGGATCAGCCACTTCTGCCACATCTCATCGATCTTGGACTGGAAGTAGTCGATGTCGTCATCGTTGAGGTGGGCGAACCGACCCTGCCGGATGAGATAGTCGCGTACCGGCTGCCGCTTGGACCGGCCTTCCGCGATACCCTTCGTACGGCCGTATAGCTTGAGCTGATGGTTCTCTACCTCATACAGCGGCCAGATGCCGGTATTCACGGCCAGCTCACCGAGCTCGTGCGAAAGCATCGGGTCGTAGTCCCACCCCTTCGGGCACGGATCCAGCGAGTGGATGAACGTCGGGCCACCGATCGTCAGTGCCTTGCGCACCCGGTTCATCATTTCAACCGCGTAGGATGCGCAGACAGTCCCCACGTAGTTGCACGTGGGGTGCCCTGCTGCCAGCATACCGGCCACGTTCTTCTTCCAGCGCGTATGCAGGAGACGCTTGGCCTTCCCAGGCGGGCTGAAAGTGGTATGCGCGCCGTATGGGGTGAGACCGGAGAGCTGGATGTCGGTGTTAGCGTACGACTCGTTGTCATACAGCAGAATCAGGAAGTTGTACTGCGGGTGGGTCAGCGCCGCTGAGATCGCCGACAACCCCATGTCCGCGCCGCCGCCGTCGCCACAGAACGCGATGACGTTGATCGGTTCTTCCTTCATCTTCCCTTTGCGCATCAACGCCCGCAGCGCCGCCGCAGTCCCCATGCCTGCCGAGCCGCTGCTGCCGAGCTGTGTGTGCATCCAGGGCACCACCCACGAGGTGCTGTAATAGGTGGTGTTGGCCACGTACATGCATCCGGTGCTGCCGAGCACGATGGTGCGCGGCCCGCTGGCCTTGACCATCAGCTTCATCACCAACGCCGACTCGCAGCCCTGACACGTGCGGTGGCCGGAGGTGAAGTACTCCTCCAGCGGGACCTTCTTGACCCCCTTGAAGGGATCGAGTTGCTGGGTGGGAAGCGTGTCGATTGCGTCCGCCATGGCGTCCTCCTACTCCCGAACTCCTATCCAAGTTGTCGCCGGCCGGGGCTCGCCCGCCGACGCCGTAAGTAGCATGTCACTCATTCGCTTCACGTCCGGCACCGTCACCTCGCGCCCACCCAGGCCACAGATGAAGCCCAGGATTGGCGGTCGCTTCGCGGCCGGATACAGCGCCGCGCGGACTTCGGTCGCCAGCACGCCGCTGAAGTGCGGCGAGCCAAAGGAGTAGTCGCGGTCGATGACGCCCACGGCCTTGAAGCGGCCCAGCGTCTCGGCGAGTTCCTCGGCCGGAAACGGCCTGAACCAGCGCAGCCGAACGAAGCCGACCTTCTTCCCTTCCTTGCGCATTTGTCGGATGGCCACTTTGACCGGCATCGACATTGTGCCCATCCCGACCAGCACCACGTCGGCGTCGTCGGTCTGGTACTCTTCAAAGAACGGATTCCCGTAGTCGCGATTGAAGATCCCGGTGAATTCCTTGTATACCTCAGGAATGAGCTTCTTCGCCCGCTTCATCGCCTCGTCGTTCTGCTTGCGCAGCTCCATCAGCCAGTCTTCGTTCACCTGCGGCGCAATAGTGATCGGATTGTCGGGGTGAAGCAGCAGATCACCGCGGTTGTAGGGTGGTAAGAATGCATTCACCCACTGCTGCGGCGGGATTTTGACTTGAATCTGTGAGTGGGTGAGGAAGGCGCCGTCGCAGCCGATCGCGCACGGCAGGAACACTTTGCGGTCTTCAGCGATCCGGTACGCCATCAGGGCCGTATCCAGCGCCTCTTGCGCGTTGTCGACCCAGACCAGCATCCAGCCTAGATCACGCACCGCCAGCGCGTCATTATGCTCGACGCCGAACGCGCCCGGATCATCAAGCGCGCGGTTGCCGACCATCGCGACCATGGGGATGCGCAGCGCCGGCGTGACTGTGAGCGCCTCGAACGCGTACATCCAGCCCACGCCGCTGGAGCCGCAAAAGACCCGGGCGCCGGCGGCCGAGGCATGCTTGACGATCTCAAACTGCGAGTGCTCAGACTCCGCCACGATGTACTCGCAGTCCATCTCACCGTTGGAGACGAGCTTCGCCACATACTGCATCACCGTGTCATAGGGACGGATCGGATACGCTGTGATGACATCGACATCGGCGAGTTTGCAGGCGACGGCAATCGCCTCGCTGCCGCTGATGAGCGATTCAGTTTCTTTTAGGGCCTGCTCGACGACTTGTGCCATTACTCAACCCCCTGCGCTGGCTTCCCCGACGTCGGTGTTGACCTTCTCGGTGATCGCCTCTTTGCCGCCCTCGATGGTCCCGTCGGCGATCATGGTGTCAATCTGTCGCTCATACTGCCCGCGGATGTTGAAGCCGTGGGAGCGGTCGGGCTTGTGCTGGATCTTCTCCTGGAGCCAGGTCTTGTAGCCTGGCTTGTCCTGCCTATACATCTCCCACTGGCTGGCGTTGTCGGGAAACGCCGACTCGTTGACCATCGTGATGCAGTTGTCCACCGGACACACCGCCTCGCAGACGCCGCAACCGCAGCATGACTGCATGTTCGCGTCGTAGAAGCCGTCGGGGGTGACGTCAAAGCAGGAGTCCGGGCACTGCAGCCAACACAACGTGCATTTCACGCACGTGTCGAAATCCACAACCGGCCGCATCGTGCGGGTGGAGTACTTCTTAAAGGTTGGATTGCGCTCGGGACGGTACCCGCCGGACACCTGGGTGGTCGGGTCAGTGATTTCCCCACCCATATGGATGCTCGGGATGGCCAGCCCCTCGCGCATCTCCCACCACTTCGGCAGCTCAAACTCGTACGGCTTCTCCGCGTTGCCCTCAGTGGGCTGGACGGACCGTGTGGTGATGCGCTCGTAGGATTTGCGCGCCGAAGTTGCCTTCAGCGGTTCGTGCCACTCTTCGAGGATCGCCTTCTCCACCGACTCGATGCTGAACAGGTCGGGCAGCACCTTGGCGATGGCGCCAAGGATACGCACGTCGGTGTGGTCATCCTTGTAGACCCACAACCCGGCGAAGCTCGGGATGCTCTTGAGGATCGCCAGGTTGTAGGGCGTTTCCTTACGGTGGGCCATGTCGATGAGGACCTCGGGCTCGTGCATCGAGGTGACGATCAGCGTACCCCCTGGCTTGAGCAGCTTGTTGATCGGCTGAAGTCCATACCAGGCCCACGACTCGACGCCTTTACACAGCGTATCGTCGACCGCAATGGAAATGTCGACTTCCTTGGGCTCGTACTTCGCCATCCCTTCCTCGAGGGTCTCCGCATCGGTGGCCACGATCGCGAAGTTCTTCGCGGGGATGCCGTTGCGCTCTGGGCTGTCGCCGTACCGGCCGAATGATATGGCAGTCTTGCCATCATGCTTTGCGGCCAGGGCTATGCCGCGGCTGATGTTCTTGGCGAGGTTCTTCTGGAAGATCCCCCGATAGACGATCTCGACTGCAAACATCCGGCCCATAATTTAGCTCCTCCCGACAATCACGTCTTCGATCTCTTGCAAGTGCTGGCGCATCGCCGCTTCCGCGGCAGCCTGATCACGCGCATGGATGGCCGCAAGAATCTGACGGTGCCCGGCCAGCGATTTCTGCAGACGGCCTTTCACTTGCAGCGACCGCTCCCGGCTCTCTCGAAGGAGATCCATCAGCACGTCTACGACCCGCATGACGACGCTGTTCCTCGCCGCGGTGGCAATCGTGTAATGAAACTGGGTGTCTTCGTCGATAGCGAGCTCGCCCTGCCGGACTTTCTCCGCCTGGCGATCGAGAATTGCGCTCAGATTCTTAATGTCCGCATCTGAGGCGTGCGCGGCTGCACGCGCGGCCAGCGGTGGCTCAAGGATCTTGCGCACATCGAGGAGTTCAGTCAACAGGCGGCCGTTCCGCCCCAGGACCGACGCGAGTGGGTTGACGAGGGAATCCGGTGAAAGATCGCGGACGAGTGTGCCGTCGCCCTGGCGGGGTTCGACCATGCCCTGCATCTCGAGAACGCGGATCGCGTCTCTGACTGATGTGCGGCTGACCCCAAAAGCTTCGGCCAGCTCACGCTCGGGCGGAAGTTTGTCACCCGGGTTGAGCCGGCCGTCGCGAATCAAACGGTGAATCTGTCCGGCGACCCCCTCATAAACCTTGGTCTTCCGAACATGCTCGAGCTCAGATTTGACTTGCGCTTCCCCTGCGATTCTTGACCGCCTACCTCAACAATGGTCCACTGGTTGGACAACTTTGTCCTTCCACTATCTCATGCCATTTCCCTGGCGGTCAAGACCTCCGGTGGCTCGGCAGTGGGTTAGTTTGAATGGTTAAACATGCGACTAGCCAAAAAGCTGCAATTGCCTGGGATCCAGCGGGGACGGGACGTCGGGGTCGTCTCTGCGACGTGCCCCGCTCGAAAATCCGATCTTGGCTTTCAACGCGCCAACCACACGCTGCACATGGTCCTGATATTCTCGTGGCGCATACCGCTTCGGGTACATTCGCTCGTACTCAGGAATCAGGTGTGGCCGCTTCTCATGAAGATATTTGAAAAATGCATCGCGCACGACTTCACCCAGATGCAGCGCGTTCGTCCACAACTGGGATGCACCATAGTATTTGGCGGCTCGAATCACTTCAGCTAGGTTCTGTTCGTTGTCCGTAATGCGGGGAATGACCGGTGCTAGGTTAACGGACGTTTCGATACCTGCCTTGGCGAGTGCTCGCAACGCCTCCAGACGCTTGAGTGGTGGTGCGACGTGCGGCTCGAGCTCCTGCGACAGTTCAGGATCCATGGTGACTATACTGAAACAAACGGAAGCCCCCGAAGCTCTCGACATTTGTTGAAGGAGATCAATATCCCGAGTGACCATCGGCGAGCGCGTGATAAGGGAAATGGGAGTGCGGGAGTCACGCAGGGCTTCCAGAATCCTGCGTGTCAACCGGTACGCACCCTCTGTCGGTTGATAGGGATCCGTCGCAGTGCCCACTGCAACATCCTCGTGCGTCCAGCCAGAGCAAGCGAGCTCACTTCGAAGCACCTCCGGCGCATTCACCTTAACGAAGATTCGTGAAGACCAATCGTTCACGCCATCCTGGTCCATGTACCAATGCGTTACGCGAGCGTAACAAAAACTGCAGCCGTGACCGCATCCCCGATAGGGATTGATCGACCACTCGAATGGCATGCCCTTGACACGGTTGAGAACGGACTTGACTTGAATCTCAACCCACTCTACCTGCGGAGTCTTCCGCGCGCCGGTTGCCTTGAACAAACGCGGCGAGGCAATGGTTTCAGAAGTGTCTTCCGGTCGGCTGATCGTTTCGGGAATTGCCAGGGCTCCAATTGCCATGCTGGTTCCGAGGGTAATACCGAACACTAGTTCGTGTCAATCCCGAACAGTGGGGTACTAGATAAGCCCCCTGGAATGCGACACACCCTCGGTATAGCAGCAGCTGTCTGAGCCCGCCGGCGAGCCAAGTCAAAAGGAGAGTTGGCTTTGGCCTGAGGCGGATTGGAGGGAAGATGATGCCTCGACATTCCTAGGCCATACTTTTGGCTCGTCTTGTTCACGACCCACAAGAATATGACCCGCCATTCGAATTCACCCAGGGAAAAGACCATAGCCAGCCAAATTACGACCCTCAGCTAGGTTGAGCTCGGCTCAATCATCCGAGCAGCGGGACACGCCCCCCGGCCAAAATCATGCCACAACTCTGGAAAAGCCCCGAATACAGGTTCCGCGTTCCGGTTCGAGGGAACGCAACGCGGTTACAGGAGATTGTCATTGACGTGACTCTGTCGGCACCTTCTTTTGATCAGCCCTCAAATGCGATGAAAGGCGTGCTAACGAAGACGATCCGTGAGACTGTCAGCGAAAGGCTACGGGTGCTTGATTTTGGAGCTGGAAAACTCAGAAATGCTCTGTACCTATTGGGGAAAGGCCTATCAGTTTGTGGAGTGGAGTTCGAGCGGCTTTCAAATACCCAAGCCGGCAAGAAAGCCTATGCAAAAGCTAGAAGGTTTCGGCGTTTCTGGACTTTAGTTTATCCGCACGAATTCGTCAAGTCCAAATCCAAATTCGATCTAGTGCTTCTTGTCAATTCGACGGCAACGAGTTCTTGCGCGCCCCAATCCGAGAACCAAAGACGGTCCTCGTGCCAACGTGGCGATTCGCCGAGCATGAGACCGGTCATTAGGATTTGCACGTTAGGCACTGAAGGCTCCTTCAACGGCATCACAACCTCCTCAGGTCAAGGCCTTGGCATCCCAATCTCGAACACCCGAATGCTAGATCCGAGAACGTCCTGTCCGCGCGCAGATTAGCGTTTCCGTGCGACCAGTACAGTTCCTCGACCCGGCGAAGAGTACGCAAAATCCGAGAACCCGCGGCGCTCGAGCTCGGCCCGAATGCGCTCCGGAGGCACGTAGATCGGCGTCTCGGCGCCGCTCGAGTAGGCAAACAGTGCGTGGCCACCCGGCCGAAGTACACGCGCGATCTCGTCGAAGAACGGAATCATGTTGTTGTGTGCGACGAGGTCGAACTCGCCGTCCCCGAAGGGGAGCGACGACGCATCGGCCTGACGGAACGAGACGCGACCGGCGAGGGAGGGAGTGACCTTTGACGCCGCTATGGCCATCATCGCGACCGCGAAATCGACGCCGACGACCTCCGTCGACGGAAATCGCGTTGCGATCTCAAGCGCACCACCGCCGGTGCCGGTGCCGACGTCGAGCGCGCGCTTGGGCGGCTCAGGGAGCGTGTTGAGCCCGGCCACGTATGGGTCGAAAGTGTCCGGTCGGCGAAGCTGCTCCCATGTCGGCGCGAGCTGGTCCCACTGGCGGCGAAAGAGCGGTCGGAGCAATCGCCAAGCCCCGGGTCGCGCGACGACAGCGTCAGTCACGAGCCGCGCGAAACGGCGGGACGCGCGCTCGAGCAGTGCCTTCACAACGAATCGAGATCTCGCCGCCCTCCACCACGAGCAGTTCGTGTTCGCCGCTTTTCTGTGCCTAGGTGCGTTTCCTTGATCGGCGCATACGCTGAAAGGATATTTCACGTAAGTCGAGCCGCGCGCGAATCCAATCGTGCTAAGCGACTTGTGCCTTGAGGCAGCGCTCGAGCAGACGAGCATTTCCCAGGTGCTCCGAACACGCGGCGAATGCGTCGGTGGGACCCCGCCACCGTAGCTCGTCAACATCGTGGAAGAGGCGCGCGTCGGTCCTGAGCGTTGCCAGATCCTTGAACAATAGCGCCAGTTCTCGCCTGTCCCTGAGTGCGGCAGTCGGGAAGTTCTCGATGATGCCGTATTGGTTCAGGAGCCGTGCCGCCGTGGTCGGACCTATCCCCGGAATGCCGGGATATCCGTCCGCCGCGTCGCCGACGAGCGCGAGGAAGTCCGGAATCAAGACGGGCTCCACCCCGAACTTCTCGCGAACTCCTTCCGCATTGCGGATTTTCTGCCCCCTGCGGTCAACCTGCACTACTCGATTGCCACGGACGCACTGCGCCAGGTCCTTGTCCGGTGTCCAGATGCAGACTTTCTGCATGCCCTCATCGCCAGAGGCGATCCGCGCCGCGGAGGCAAGCCCGTCGTCAGCTTCCAGCTCGGTCATGGGCCATACAGCCACTCCCATAGCGGTGAGTGCTTCTTCTAGCGGGTGGAATTGCGCGAGGAGTGCGGGCTCGATGCCATCCGATGTCTTGTAGCCAGGCCAGACACGGTTGCGGAAGGACTCGATGACGTGATCGGTCGCCACACCGACGTGAGTTGCTCCCTTCTCGATCATCTGCAATACGGTCTGCAGCACGCCGATCACGGCGCCGAAGGGCGGGTCCTCACCCTTGGTGAAGCGGCGAAGGCCGTAGAAGTGGCGGAACAGCTCGTATGTGCCGTCTAGGAGATGAACGATCATGAGAAAGTATACGGCGGCGATCCGCGCGTGCACGCGACGGCGCGATCGAGGAGCAGCGTGCGCTCGCGAGCGTTTCGGGTGAGCGCGGCCGCGCGCTCGAACTCCTTGCGAGCCTCATCGACACGCCCGATCTTAACGAGCAGATCGCCGCGGATGCTCGGCAAGAGGTGATAGTTTTGTAGCGATGGTTCGGGAGCCAGGGCATCGACGAGTTCGAGGCCCGCTGCCGGACCGAACGCCATTGCGACGGCGACGGCACGGTTCAGCTCCACAACCGGAGAAGGATTCAGCTCAGACAGGGCGTCGTACAGCGCCACGATACGACCCCAGTCCGTCTCCTCGGCAGTGCGAGCCCGCGCATGACACGCGGCGATCGCGGCTTGGAGCGCGTACGGCCCAAGCGTGCCCCCAAGTTTCTCCGCGCGTTCGAGCGCTGTAAGACCCCGACCGATCAGAACATAATCCCAACGCCCGCGGTCCTGGTCGAGGAGCAAGATGGGCTCTCCGGCCTTCCCTCTCCTCGCTCGTAGTCGCGAGGCCTGGATCTCCATCAGCGCGACTAGGCCGTGAACTTCCGGCTCCTGCGGAACGAGCTCAGCTAGGATGCGGCCGAGACGGAGCGCTTCCTCGCATAGGCCCGGACGCATCCACTCGTCGCCGGCCGTCGCTGCGTACCCCTCGTTGAAGATGAGGTAAATGGCTTCGAGGACCGACGAGAGCCGAGGGGCCAGTTCCTCGCCGCGCGGAACCTCGAAGGGAACGCGCGTTTCGGCAAGCGTTCGTTTGGCTCGGACGATCCGTTGCGCAATCGTTGGCACGGGAACCAGGAACGCGCGGGCGATTTCTTCCGTCGTCAAGCCGCCGAGCAATCGAAGCGTGAGTGCGACACGGGCCTGGGGAGACAGAACCGGATGGCAGGCAGTAAAGATCAAACGCAAGAGATCGTCGTCGATGTCCTCGTCGCGATTGGCGGCAACCAGTTCTCGCTCGACCTCGATCTCACGGACGATCTCTTGCTGCTTGCGGTCGAGCAGCGTTTTCCTGCGGAGCAGATCAATCGCCTTGTGCTTTGCAGTCGCCATGAGCCAGGCGCCCGGTCTATCTGGGACGCCTGACTGTGGCCACTGCTCGAGCGCCGCAAGGAGCGTGTCCTGGGCGATATCCTCCGCGACACCGACATCGTGCACGATCCTCGCGATGCTGGCGATGACCCTCGCGGACTCGATGCTCCAGATCGCGTCGATCGTGCGATGCGTCGTAGAGACTGTCACGGAGCCGGTTAGAACTCCTCAGTACTAGGACTTCAGCTTGGCGGACGCCTGCGCGCGGCTCCGCGTCTCCTGCTCCGTCATCTGCTCCCGGAACTCGGGAGTGAGCTCGCGACCGAAGTCCTCCGCCTCGAACACCTGGCGAATCTCGACTTCACCCTCTCTGAAGGGGCTGCGCTTGATCCATTCTATCGCTTCTTCCTTCGACTTGACCTGCCATAGCCAGAAGCCGGCGATCAGCTCTTTCGCCTCGATGAAAGGCCCGTCGATCACGGTCCGCTTCTCTCCGGAGAACCTAACGCGTGCGCCTTTCGAGCTCGGGTGCAGCCTCTCGCCGGCGAGGATCACGCCGGCTTTCACCAGCTCTTCGTTGTACTTCCCCATCTCGGTAAGAAACTTCTGGTCCGGGAGAACACCCGCTTCCGAGTCCTTGTCGGCTTTAACCATCAGCACCATGAATCGCATTGTGGTTCCTCCTTGTGTTACGACTTCACCTTGGCCGCCTGGGCTCGAATCCGCTCCTCCTGCTCCGTCACCTTCTCCCTCAACTCCGGGCTGAGTTCGGCTGCGAACTCTGTCGTCTCGAACACCGGGCGGATTTCGATCTCGAAGTCGCCCTCGTAGTCCTTGGGAGGCGTCCACCCTTCACGCGCCAGGTAGTCAGGCAGGCGCTTCACCCACTCGATCGCCTCATCTAACGACTTCACCTGCCATAGCCAGTATCCGGCAATCAGCTCTTTCGCCTCAGTGAAGGGGCCATCGATTACGCTTCGCTCTTCGCCGGAGAACCTGACCCGCGCACCCTTTGAGCTCGGCTGCAGCCCCTCACCCGCAAGCATCACGCCGGCCCTGACCAAATCTTCGTTGTATTTCACCATCCCGGCGATCAGCTTTTCATCCGGGAGCACCCCCGCCTCGGAATTCTTGTCTGCCGGCATCAGAACCATGACTCTCATCGTCGTGCCTCCTCTGCCGCGCGCTCGAGCGCGGCGATGTCGAGCTTCTTCATCTTGAGCATGGCTTCCATCACGCGCCCGGCCTTGGCGCGATCCGGGTCGTCAAGGAGCCGGTGCAACTTCGTCGGCACAATCTGCCACGAGAGGCCGTAGCGGTCCTTCACCCAACCGCACTGTTCGGCCTCAGGAACCGCCGAGAGGGCCTTCCAGTAACGGTCCACCTCTGCTTGGTCCTTGCAAGGAATGGTGAATGAGACTGCTTCGTTGAATTTGAAGTATGGCCCGCCATTGAGGCCGTTGAAGCTCCGGCCCATCAAGGTGAAGTCTACGGCTAGGACGTCCCCTTTCTTTCCACTCGGGAAGTCAGCCGGCGCCTTCACGACCTTGTCGATGTGCGAGTTCGGGAACAGGGACACGTAGAACTTCGCAGCCTCCTCCGCTTGGCCGTCGAACCACAGGCACGGGGTGATCGAGGATGTCCCCTTGACGGTTGATTGTTTACCTGACGCAACGGTTTCTTGCATATTGGCCTCCTTGTCTGTTGATGGTTTTAGCCGCCCACTGGGCCCTTCTATCTATACGTCGAATGAGGGGAGAGCGAAATCGACACAGCGGATGATCTCTGGAGGTCCCTTCAGGCTGACTGGTAATAGAGTATCAGCTATCACTGCGAGCCGGAACCCTCTAGGATTGTGTCAGCCCTACATGAGCACGCAACGCAGCGCCAAAGCTTTTCCGATCGCGCCGCCGATTGAGCCGATGCTCTCCAAGTTGGCCGAGGCGTTACCCACAGACGGCGACTTTCTCTTCGAGCCGAAGTGGGACGGGTTTCGCGCCATCGTGTTTCGCAGCGAGTCCGATGTGTATATCCAGAGCCGCCTCCTGCGGCCATTGGACCGCTATTTCCCTGAGTTGCACGAGGCGCTGCTCAAGAAACTACCTGGCGGCTGCGTGATCGACGGCGAGATCGTGATCCGAACTTCGCAGGGACTCGATTTCGACGCGCTGCAGCTGCGGCTACACCCTGCGGCGTCGCGCGCCGCGAAGCTTGCGAAAGAGACACCCGCATCGTTCGTCGCCTTTGATTTGCTGGCATCTGAAAATCGCAACCGGATGTCGGTGCCGCAAAGTGAGCGCCGGGCGCTCCTCGAGCGGCTAATTGCCGATACCGGTCCGCCGATCCATCTCACGCCGATGACGCGAGACCGCAACATCGCAGCGCGGTGGCTCAAGCAGTTCGAGGGCGCCGGCCTCGACGGCGTGATCGCAAAGCCAATAGACAGTCCCTATCAACCTGGCAAGCGCGCGATGATTAAAGTGAAACATGCGCGCACCGCCGATTGTGTAGTGGCCGGGTTCCGGTGGCACAAAAGCGGAGAGGACGCGATTGGCTCTCTGCTCCTTGGGCTGTACGACGATCGCGGCGCACTGCATCACGTCGGGGTTACGTCGTCGTTCACAATGGCAGTGCGCCGCCAGCTTGTAACCGAACTCGCGCCGCTACGCAAGAATGCTCTCGAGAACCACCCATGGCGTGAATGGGCGCAAACAGAGGCGCACGAGCTCGCCCGCATGCCCGGCGGCCAGAGCCGATGGAGCGCAGGCAAGGATCTCTCCTGGGAGCCGCTGCGGATCGAGCGGGTGTGCGAGGTCAAGTATGATCATTTGCAGGGTGACCGGTTTCGCCACGGCGCGACCTTCCTCCGCTGGCGTCCTGACAAACTTCCGAGAGACTGCCGCTACGATCAGTTGGAGGTCATTCAAGCCTACGAGCTGGACCGCGTCTTCGGCGCTCGCGACGTGCGTGGCCCGCGTCGCCATTCGCGCCAGGGATCATAGTCAGGATCGGGCGTCTCTTCAGCGGGTCGCTTACCCTCGGGAACGTGGCGCAGGTTGATCCGAATGCGCGTCCACGTGCTCGAGCGGCCACGCATCGAGTCGACCAGGATATCGTCCACCTGTAGTAACGCCGCGGCCTCGGGATGTTTTGCCTTCCAGCGCTCGAGACCGGCAAGCGCGTCTTTGAGGCGCTCCGCATTGGCGACAGTGACCAGCGGGTGTATCGATTTGCGGCGGCCACTGCCCTTCCCCTTGGCGCTCTCGGCCTTCTTTCGTGACGGCGCAACACGCGGAGGTTCGCCGCGCTGCTTTTTGTAGTGCGGGGGCCAGGGCGCGTCGCCGAGGCCGGCGGCTTCTTGTGAGGCAGATAGCTCGAGCAACTTATCCAGTGACCCCACGGCGGCATCGATACCTGCCGCCGCGTCGCCGCGTTCAGCGAAACGAGCCGGTGCAGTAACCAGCGTGAATACGGCCGGATCGCAATCAGCAACCTCATCCCACTCGAGTGGCATCGAGACACGCGCGTCGGACATTGGTCGGACCGACCAGGCCGATGCCACGGTGCGGTCTTTGGCATTTTGGTTGTAATCGATGAACACTCCGTGGCGTTCTTCCTTCCACCACTTGCTCGTCGCATGTTCGGGTGCGCGGCGCTCTACCTCGCGCGACAGGGCCAGCGCCGCGCGGCGCACCTGATTGAAGCTCCAGCGCCGCTTGATGCGGACGTTGACGTGCATGCCTCGCGATCCCGACGTTTTGGGCCAGCCGCGCAGCCCGTACTCATCGAGCACATCACGCAGGATCAGCGCCACACGCCGCACATCATCCCAACTCACTCCTGGACCGGGATCGAGATCGACCCGCAGCTCATCGGGATGGTTGAGGTCGTCGGCGCGCACCGGGTGCGGATTCAGGTCAATGCATCCGAGGTTTACGATCCAAAGGAGTTGCGCCACGTTGCGCACGACAATCTCTCTCGCGGTCCGGCCCGAAGGAAACCGCAGCTCGACGGTTTCGACCCACTCAGGATGCTTGTCGGGGGCGCGCTTCTGGAAGAACGGCTCCTGGTCAGCGCCATTCACGTAGCGCTTGAGCACGATCGGCCGGCCCGCAATTCCGCGGAGCGCCGCTTCAGCGACGGCTAAGTAATACTTGGCCAAGTCGAGCTTCGTGTGACCGGCCTGCGGGAAGAATACCTTGTCCGGGTTCGTGATCACGACCTCACGGCCGGCAGCCTCCAGGACAATCTGTTGTGACTTTCCCATGGGAATTCCGTTACGCGAGGCTCATCGCGGCGCGGAGGTCGCGATCGAGGATCGAGGAGAGCCGCGCGACCTCTGCCTCCAGCGCGTTTCGCGGCGGCCTCCCGGCCCCTTTGAACCAGGCGATGCGCACCTGGTCGCGTTCCAGTTCCCAGGTGCCAAACACAACGCCGCCGGACACGACCACCGGCGAAATCCAGCCGCTCTGCCTGCTCACTGCGGCGCGCCGCCGCGCCGGCACGACGTGGCGGTCTGCGGTGCCGGGACCGAGCACATACTGGTCGAAGCCCGGCACCAACCGCACCGCACGCGTGGGTCTCGCCGAGGCAAGCTCGTCGAGGTCCTCGGCGAGGACATACGCGCGCTCACCGTCCACGTCGACCTGAACCATTCGATCGCCGAGTGCGTCGAACCAAGTTCGAAGCTGGCGCTTGCCGAACCAGCCGCCAGCAAGCCAGTGGCCAAAGGCATCGATGGTGGCCGGCCCGTAAGCACGGAAGTAGGAGACGATTGCGACTGGCGCCGCCTCAGCCGGATCCGGGACGCCGGCCCAACGCGAGCTCGCGACTTCTGGGCGCATGAAAGTCGCGCGGGTGCCCCGGGTCGGTCCGAAGCATAGATCTCCCTGCCATGCGAGAGGTTTTAGCAATGTGCCCCAGCCGGAGCGGAGCGCTTCGCCGATATGCCCCAGCCCCCGCCGCGCGATGACCGCAGTCACCAGTTCCTCCCTGGTGAGGACAGTGCCGTCGAGCGCATCGCGTACGGCGCGGCGGAGGATGTCCATCATTTTCGTCGTCATGCCGAAGTAGCGCTGCCAGCTCGGCCGCGCCCAGGGTCGCCCGGCGGCAATAAGCGAAAGATAGGCTCCTCCCTCCTCAGGTGCTAACAGATGAAGCGCGCCCCGCATCGCCCAAGTCTTGATGAGGCGACCCTCGGACAGGGCGCGGCTGACCTCGCCGGGGCGCGAGGCCTCGCGCCGGACACGTACTGCGAGCTCAGCGGAGGACGCCACTTGCGCCTGGACGCCGCACAGTCGACGCACCACGCCGGCGACGGGCAGTCTACCAACCGGATGGAGCAGATGCCGTTGCATCCGCCACGCGAGTGCTTGTTGCCAGGTGATCTTCAAAGCCATGCGGTTTGTAGAATTCAATCTCTGCGCGCAGGGCCCTAGGGTGATCGTCTCTCGCCGCTGCGCGCGTCGACTATAATACGAGTCCAGGAAGGAGTACCAACCTCGGGACCACTAGACAAGTCATCAGCTCTAGCCTTTCGAGATGACTACCCTCAAGAATCGGTGCCCACTCGACACCTGGCACGACGAGGTGGTCGACGCATTGCTCGAGATCGGCAATCCCCGGTTGGGCGCAAGGGTGGCGAAAGACCGCGGCTCGTCTATGAAGCACCTCGGGGTCCGCTTCCCGGCGCTGCGGAAGCGGGTCAAGGAGGGCTTCTCCTTCTATGACCTCTCAGAAGACGAGGTACTCGCGATCTGGGATCGCCTCTGGCACACGTCGCCCTGCGGCGATGTTCTCTTCGCAGCTCTCGAGTACTACGCCCCGCTCGTCAGAAAGCGTGTGAGCCCCGCGCTCTGGGAAGTCGTGCGCCACTGGCACGGGCGCGTGGACAACTGGTGCCACTCCGACGGACTTGCTTCACTTTACTCGTGGATCCTCGCGAGCGATCCCGATGAGGTGTACCCGCAACTCGTGGAGTGGAACCGTGCGGGGAACCAGTGGCTTCGGCGGATCTCGATCGTCAGCCTGATCCACTACTCCGGTAAGAACGCCGTCTTCATGCCTCTCGACCGTGCCCTGCCGCTCGTCACGACATGCCTAGGAGACGAGCGAGAGTACGTGCAGAAAGCCGTGGGCTGGGTGCTGCGCGAGATGGGCCAGACCTACCCGGACGAGGTCAGGGCGTACATCGAGGCACACATCACGGCGATCTCCGCCGTTGCCCTGAGTCGTGCCGTCGAACGTCGCAGCCCCAGCGTGAAAGCTGAACTGAGGGCGCTCCGCGAGGCCGCTCGCTCGTAACCCGCGGTGCGCCGACGCGCGCAATATGCTCTACATTGCTACCGATCCCAAAGTTGCCTCGACGAACCCGCGACGTCGACTTCGAAGGAGCCGTACTCGAGCTTGCCCGCCCGCTCATAGCGCTGGATCACTACACCGGTGGTCGACACCTTGGTATCTACGAGCCGGAGAGCTCTCGGAATAGTTCCATCGCCGAAGAGGCGCTTGCCGGAGCCAATCATGACCGGAAAGGTCCAGAGGCGAAACTCGTCGATGAGGTCGTGCTTCAGCAACGTCTGAATAAGGTTCCCGCTTCCTGTCACCTGGATCTCGCCCCCGGCTTGCTCTTTGAGCCGGGCGACGTTGGCTGCGACGTCGCGCGAAATCAGAGAGGAATTCTTCCATTCCGCCTCGCGGAGCGTCCGAGACACGACATACTTCCGGGCGCTATTGAGCTTGGTCGCCACTGGATCGTTTGGATCCGTGACGCGTGGCCAGTGCGCGGCAAAAATCTGGTACGTCTTGCGGCCGAGCAGCAGCGTGTCCATTGGCTGAATTTGTTCGTCCATGATCCCGCCCATCATCTCATCCCAATGCTTGACCGACCAACCGCCGTGCTCGAAACCACCATCGCGGTCCTCGTCTGGGCCGCCCGGGGCCTGCATCACTCCATCAAGCGTCAGAAATGTACCAACAACAAGCTTCCTCATGTGCTTCTCCCCCCTAACCCCTTGACTCGGCGGAATCTGCCATCAGGCGTGCCGCAACCGCCGAAGCCCATCCGAAGCCGAGCACCATCGCAATCCACAGAGGTATAAAGTTCCCGCTGAAGTTGGGCCACACGCTGAGTGCGAGCACAACTGGGCCGGTGGCCACAGAGTATACCGCCCACCACCCGCGTTGTCCAAAGAATGCAAAGCGGCGGGCAAACACAAGGCATGCCACGATCAGCGCGAGGAACCCCACCAGAGGTGCGACGGCATGCAGGATGCCATGCCAGCTGAGCTGCTCGGGCGCACCCTCCGCTGTCCCGGGTGGGAAGCCGAAAGCCGGATCAGCGAGGAAGATGCCGCCGGCGACCAAACTCACCCCGAAAACGCCGATTAGCCATGGTCCCCATCTCCTGCCTGGGCCCGAACGCATGGTCCGCCGGATTCCCACCGCAGAGGCGGTGAACAACAAACCGCCAACAACAAAGTTCGTGATCTGGATCCATCCCAGGTCTCCCAGGCTCAGCAGGCTGAGCGGGTGACGTCTGGGGTCAAACCCGGAGCGGATGAGCACCTGGATGAAGGCCACAATGATGAAGAGAGGGCCGGCAACAACCCCGCAAGCCAGGAGCGCCCTGGTCCCCCTCGTGGTTGCCTCGGAGGATATATTAGTGCCGCTGGCTGTCGAGATCATGTTATCCATCTCCTTTACCTTGTCTCGTCACTCTCAATCATCTGCTTAGACGACAGGACAATGGAAAACTCATCGGTGTGCGCTATGGGGAAGGGTCTCAACTTGTAGGTCTGCTCAGCGCGCTTACTTCATAACACGAAATTCGAGATGTGTTCTGCCGGCAGGAAGATCGTCCACTTTGGCCTTTTCAAGGCGAATTTGGTTAGTACTGATATCTTCAAGAAGCGGCAGGCCCCCGCAGAGCAGCACAGGCATGATGTCAATATGCAGTTCATCCGCAAGTCTCGCCTTGATGCACTGTCGCGCAGTGCTCGCGCCGCCTATGACCTGAACATCTTTGTTACGTGCAACCTTCTTCGCTTGCTTGATGGCACTTTCAATACCATCAGTCACAAACGTGAAAGATAAGGTGCCGGTTTCATTTGGCAGTCTTTTTGGAACCTCATGGGTAAGGACAAAAATCGGCACTTGAAACTCGTAGTTGCCTGCGTACGAATCGGGGTCTTCAGCCATTTCATATGCATTCCGCCCCATTACTACAGCGCCGGTATCGCGTATGTAACGCTGCATGAGCTCAGTATGACGCAGCGTATTGAGATCAGGATACAGCGCGCCCACACCGCCGTTGCGATCGTTGACGTACCCATCTAGTGACATCGTCATTCCCACAATGACTTTCGCCATAGCATCCTCTCAACGCAGAGCTTCGGCTAGCGTGGCCGCGTCTTCAGGCGACATCCGCACTCCCTCGGAGAACTTCGTCTTGAACCCATCGTCACCGAGCATTGTTCGAAGTGCGACCTCTGTGCGCTCATTCATGTACCGATAGGGGGCCCAAGTCGCCATCCCAACCGACCTGCGAACTCCTTGGGCCGCTCCGAGCAGCAGCGCACCCTTCTCATGATCGGCGGTCGCCACCGCCAGAGCGGCAAGTGCCTCAAACGCATAGGCCAAAACAGCCGCCGAGTGCGGATCTGGTTGCAGGGACGCCCGCGTCCGCGTAAGGCGGTCGAGATCGCGGGCTAACTTAAGGGTTTCCATGAGAGCGGACCGTGCACCAGGGACATCACCGGCGTCCAGGCGCGCCATACCCAAGTGCACAACCGTAACCGAAAGCGCCATCTTGTCCGCCGATTCTTTCGCCCAGGCGGCAGCCTCCTCAAGGAGGGGAACGGCTTCCCTGCCTCGCCCCTGCATGATCAGCGCTTGCGTGAGTCCCCACATTGTGTAGGAGTAAAAGAGCGGGTCGGCTAACGATGACGGCCGGACAATTCCCTTGGGCCCCTGCAACTCTCTGAATGTGGCCAACGCCTCTCTCACCAGGCGTTCTCCATCCGCGGGATCCTCGGTTACTGCAGTCACCCCGCCGAGGGCCGCCAGCGCGCCTGCCACTCCAACGCGATCACCCAGGTCACGGTAGAGCTGGTACGCCTGGCGAAGGTTCAGAAGTCCTCGTGCGTAGTCTCCGAGCCCCGAGGCTGAAAGCCCGAGGAGCATCGAAGCTAAGGCGCGCTCATCAACCGAAAGCACATCGGGCGCCGCCAGCACCTCTGCCATCCAGGAGGCAGCCTCCGGGAGACGGCTGCGCAGCCACCAGCAGTTCCACAGCGCTGAACCCAATTGGGCGGCACGGCCGGGCGCGCCGCGATCTAACAGCCACCGCATCGCCGCACGGAAGTTGCCGCTTTCGGCCGCAAGACGTTCGAGCCACATGACCTGCGGCGCGGTCACTCTTTCGGGTGCGGCTCTCTTGGCAAGGCCCAGAAAGTAGTCGGCATGGAGATCGCGGCGGCGATCGACTTCCTCTCGGTCGCGGAGGCGTTCTAACGCATACTCACGTACGAGGTCGAGCATGCTGAAGCGCAGCTCCTCTCCGGCGAAGCCCTCCGACCGTGCAAGGCTCTTGTCGATGAGTGAGAAAAGAGTCTCCTCTGCGTCCTTCCCTTCGAACGGAGCGCAGATGACCTCCACCGCGTCCACCGTCCATCCACCGACGAAGACACCCAGCCGAGCGAGGAGGGCCTTCTCGTCGTCCTCGAGGAGACTGTAGCTCCAGTCGATCGTACTCCTCAGTGTTTGCTGGCGTTGAGGGAGATCTCTCGGTCCGCGAGTGAGCAACTGCAGGCGGCTTGTCAATCGCTGAAGGATCGCGGCGGGCGGCAGCATCTGAATGCGCGCGGCCGCGAGTTCGATCGCCAAAGGGAGACCCTCGAGCTTTCGGACGATCTCCGCCACGACGGGCGCCGTGGTGTCGTCAAGCCGGAAGTCCCCTTGGACTGCTTGCGCCCGGTCGACGAAGAGGCGAACGGCCTCTGATTGACCGACCTTTAGTATTGGGTCCTGAGCGGTCTTGGGAACGGCGAGCGGAGGGACCTCGAAACGGTGCTCGCCTGTGATCTGCAGCGCCTCACGGCTCGTCACGAGGACTTTGAGGCGCGTGCAGCTTTCCAGCAACTCTCCCACTAATGGGGCCGCGCCGATCACATGCTCGAAACTGTCCAGCACCAGCAGCATCTCCCGTTCTCGAAGGTAGTCCTTGAGCGTCTTCACGGGCGGTCGCCCCGACGATTCTTCAATCCCTAGCACCTGCAAAATAGCCGGCATCACCATGGCGGACGAGGTTAGTGAATCCAGAAAGACAACCCTCGCACCCTCAGAAAAGTGTTCTTGCAGCTGGCTCGCGACTTTTAGAGCAAGACGCGTTTTCCCGATGCCGCCCGCGCCTGTCAGGGTCACTAGCCGCGTGTCTACCTGTTCGAGAATCTGAATCACGGACTGGACCTCGTACTCGCGTCCAATGAACCGGCTCGGCGGAACCGGTATGGCGGCAGCATGCGGGGGTGAGGTTCCCCTCACGGGGACGTGTTGTTGCGGAGACACCTCGAACCGCTCGGAAAGTAGGAGTGCCAAATCTTCCTCGATCAGATTCTTCAGCTCTTCCGGAGAACGAAACGATTTGTACGAGGCCTGACCTTCCCGTCTGAACTGATCGAGAAGCTGGGTCAGGCGAGGCTCTCGATCCGCCGCCGGTTCCCTGATGTAGATGAGCCGGGGCTTATCAGTCGAGAGACGGTACTCATCTTCAAGGCCGGATATCTCCATATCCGGCGCGATCCACCCGTATTGCTGCCAGTAAATCCCAACGAAGACCTGACTTTGCTCCAGATACGCTCGGTAGAGTGTCCGCGGCGGGTAGGGCCGAGCCCCTTGCTCGAACATGATCGGTGTAAGCCGAAGGTTGCGGATCCCCTCCCCGGCGGCGTTGCGTTCCTCCCGCAGTTCTCGAAGGGTCGAACTCACAAACACCCTCAGCCGTTGATCGGGAGTCCTGATCACAGCCTCAGCTCCAGCCCTAACCTTTCGCCAAAGACTCTGAAAGGCATGGTCTAGTTTTCTTTCCTTCTCAGGGTTTAGAATCTATGCCTGCTCGGATAGATGAGACCTTCGAGGAACGGAGAACTCAACGGACGTGGCAGAGCTTGTCGCGGAAGAAACCGCGCTTGTTGAGGCAGCGTCGCGGGGAGACCAAGAGGCCTTCCGGCGGCTGGTGGAGCCGATCAGCCGGGAGCTTCACCTCTTCTCCTACCGAATGCTCGGTTCGTTCCAGGACGCTGAGGACGTCCTGCAGGATTCGCAACTGAAGGCCTGGCGACGCCTCAACACATACGACCGGCGAGCCAGTTTTCGTGCCTGGATGTACAAAATTGTGACAAACACGAGCCTCGACGCGTTGAGAACCCGACGCAGGCGTGTGCTCCCTCAGGACATCGTCGCAGCGCGCGATCCAGCGCTGGGCCTCGGCGAGCAGAGACACGACATCCCATGGCTTGAACCGTATCCGGATTCACTTTTAGAGACCTCCAACCCTGAGGCGGCCGTGGAGCTTCGGGAGAGCATTAGACTTGCCTTCTTAAGGGCACTGCAGTTGTTGCCTCCACGTCAGCGGGCTGCGCTGATCCTGAGAGACGTGCTCGATTGGCCGGCGAGCGACGTGGCAACAATGCTTGAAACCTCCGTGCCCGCCGTCAACAGCGCGCTGCAACGGGCGCGTGCCACTATCGCCCAAGACGAGTCAGGTAGAGTCGACCCATATGAAAGTGCCCGGATCGGCGGGCAGATGGCAGAGATGGCGTCTCGCTATGTTAGTGCCTGGGAAGCGGGAGACATCGAGGCCCTCGTCTCGATGCTGACAGAGGACGCAATCCACTCGATGCCTCCGTGGGTCGCATGGTTTAAGGGACGAGATGCCCTCCGGACAGTCTACAGAAATTATGAAGCCTGGGTTGGACCGCCTGGGCCGGGTGTTTTCCGGATACTGCCGACCTCGCTGAACGGGGAGTTGGGGTTCGCAGAGTATCTCCGAGAAGAGCCGGACGGGCCTTACCGAGCGCTTGCGTTCACCGTTGCGACACTCAATCGGGACGGGACGCGCATTACTGAAAAGGTGAGCTTTGTGCGTCCCGACCTGTTCATCGCATTAGGCTTCCCTCAAAGTATCGAGTAAACACGCGTGTGATCATGAGGTAACAGCGATGGCGTACTTCCTCGCGAAGACCGAGCCGCAGAAATACTCGATCGACGACCTCAAGCGCGACGGCACTGCTGAATGGGACGGTGTACGGAATCCAGCAGCGGTCAACGCTATCAAGACGATGAAACCCGGCGATACTGTGATCATCTATCACTCGCACCGCGACGCGGCGGTCGTCGGCCTGGCGGAGGTTACATCGCCGCCGCGGCCGGACAAGAAGGATCCGCGCTCGTGGGTCACCGACTTCAAGTATGTCAAGCACGCCACACGCCCGATGACGCTGCGGGAGATCAAAGAGTCCCACAAATTTGACGACTGGGCGCTCGTGCGCCAGGGACGGCTGAGCACGATGTCCGTGCCAACGGAGTTCTGGGATTGGTTACAAAAACGGGGGGTATTCTAACGATGCAAAACTCATCGGTCTGACTTCCGTCTCCGTTCTTCGTGGACGGGGCGGTCAAGACGTGGGCGCGCTGGAGTGCAAAAGCGCGCACGACCGGCCAGCGACATCAGCGAAAGCCATTGTAGCCAAACCGTAGTCTGAATAGCCTCTTATGACTCCTTTGCTGCGGAAATATTGACCATCCAGTCGACGCCGAATTTGTCTGTAAGCATGCCAAATGTATCGCCCCAAAACTCCTTCTTGAGTGGAGAACTTACTTTTCCACGCGTGCTGAGGCTGTCAAAGACGGTCCGGAGCTTCTCCTCATCCGTGCCGCTGAGCGATAGACTGATCTTTCCTGTGCCAAGGCGGTCAGAGGTTGGGCTATCACTGGCCATCAGATCGACGTCACCGTCCATCAGACTCGCATGGATCACTTTGCCCTCCATCGCTTCTGGCTGCCCGGGGACCTCATCGTAGGTCTGCATCTTGAGCGTTCCGCCAAAGATATCCCTGTAGAACTCCATCGCCTCGCGGCAGTTTCCCGCAAAGAACAGGTAAGCATTCAGGGTAACGTTTCCCATGATCCACCTCGGCCTTTTGAGTTCAATTTAGGGTCAGTTTTCCGATTCGCCGACCCGACACGATCAGCCTGCGAAGCGCTGTCCATGGATGCCTCTGAACCATTGCCCCTTTGCTCCTCTTTGCGAGCAGGGCGCTAGGCCTCGACCAGAGTCTTGAAACCGCCGTAGACCATACGTTTCATGTCGAAGGGCATCGGCTTGTCCTTGTACGCCGGATCGTTCATCGATGGGTCTTTCATCACTTTGGCGTTGACGCGGTCACGATGAGCGCGCGACTTGAAGACGATGAACGAGAAGACCACCGTCTCGCCAGGCTTGGCCCTGACCGTTCGCGGGAACTTAATCCCAGCAAACTTCGGATTGAGGTCGTCGCCGACACACTCAAAGTACTCAAGGGCGCCGTATTTTCGCCAGACCTTCCCCGCTTTTTGCGCCATCCGGCGATAGGCTCCCACGTTCTTCCTTGGGACGGGCAGGACATAACCATCTACATAGCGTGCCATGACAAACCTCCTTAGTTAGTACCGAACCTTTCCACAGCTCTGACGCGAGCGCGCGCGGCTTCGACCTCGCGATCCCGCGTCGTGGCGCTGGTGACTAGCGCATCTAACAGATTTCGGGCCACCGCAGCGACCTCCTCGACGGCGCGATTGAACGCCGGTTCGTTGGCCCTCGATGGCGTGGTGAAGCCCGAAAGCTTTCTGACGAATTGCAGCGAGGCTCCCCTGATCTCCTCATCGGTAGCAGGCGGGTCGAAGTTAAACAGGGTCTTGATGTTCCGGCACATAGAATTCTCCTATCTTGTGACTATCTCTCCGCTTTCTTTGCGGCCGGTTGGTACGTGAGGACGACGACGCCCGTACTGAACGCCTGTGATTCTACAAGACTCAGTTCAGTCGTATCGTGCGCGTTTCTGAAAAGGCGCTTTCCGCTCCCCATCACAAGCGGGTAGACCATCAGCCGATACTCATCGATGAGCCCATGTTGCATCAGCGAGTCTACGAGCTGCCCACTGCCATAGATCAAGATGCCCTGTCCCGGCTGCTGCTTCAGCCTGGCGACTTCTTCCGCGACATTACTCTTAATCAACCTTGAATTATTCCAATCAACTTGATTCAAGGTGGTTGAAACGACGAACTTGGGGAGGCTGTTCATTCTGTCAGCAAAACCCTGTTCATCGGTCCTGGAGGGCCAGGCAGCGGCGAAACCTTGGTAGGTCACTCGCCCCAGGAGGAGAGCGTCGCTCTCAAGTAGCTCATCGTGTTTAAACTTCGCCGCTTCTTCATTCCCGAACGGGAAGGTCCACTTCTCTGGCGCTTCCATGACGCCATCCAGTGTCACAAACTCTGTAACTATGACTCTTCTCATAGTGACGTCTCCTTTGATCTATCCAGCTCTCTGGCGAGCTTGTCGAACGATTCGTTCCAGCCTGCTCCAGCCATGTCGCGATTCTTGCCCGCCGGGAGGCCGGTATGCGTCAGGGTGAGCTTCGTCTTGCCGCCATGATCTTCGAACGTCACTGTGATCAGCATCTCGAGAGGCCAGTCTCCACTCATTCCGTAGTGCGATGCGGGGACGACGTTGCCTTCCGAATCCGCGAAGGAATCGGTCATGACGAACCGTTCAGGCGGAACGATTTCGCGGAAGACCCCTTTGCTCCAAAAGTCTTGGCCCTCCGTCGATCGCATACAGTTGAGATACTCGCCTCCCACTCGGAAGTCTATCTTGCAGAATGGCGTCGTGAAGCCTTTCGGCCCCCACCAGCGCATGAAGTGCGCGGGCTCCGTCCATGCTTTCCATACCAGCTCGCGCGGCGCGTCAAAGACTCGGGTGATGATGAGGTCCCGCTCAGCCGGTTTCGTAGCGGCGCCAGTTCCTGCCGTCATGTTTTTCTCCTTTTTCTTTCTTCAGTTACCGACGTCCCCGAGCCATCGCAGATCACTTCGCCTTTGGCATGGGCGCATGCTTAGACGAATGGGAGGTGGGAGAGTCATCGGTCTCTTTCAGGCTGATATCGGAGGATCACGCAGCCTGTCTTCAACGGTCTTGCCTCCACTAGTTTCATTTTCATCCTGTCCGGACTGGCTTTGAACAGCGGGTTCCCG
>Ga0209853_1000027_pt1 | contig 39835 bp, 42 predicted proteins | sample GWRWS1_30_40_FD_187224 | JGI IMG/M metagenome (GOLD analysis project Ga0209853, IMG submission 187224) | Riverbed sediment microbial communities from areas with vegetation nearby in Columbia River, Washington, USA - GW-RW S1_30_40 (SPAdes)... | ecosystem: Environmental > Aquatic > Freshwater >...
CGGAACTGGCAGACGCGCAGGCCTCAGAAGCCTGTGGGGGAAACCCCGTGGGGGTTCAACTCCCTCCTTCCGCACCACAACAAATGAGCCGGGATCCGCTGGATCCCGGCTCGTCTGCTTCTCTGAAACCCTGCTTACTTGAACTGGAAGTTCGCCTTCCGCGCGGTGCCGTCTGCTAGGGTTACGAGGAACGCCCGGCACGTACCTGCCCAACTCTTCTCCGTGCTCCAGTTGAACTGGAAGCGGCCCGTAGCGCCGTCGACGCGCAACCCGCCGTTGGTCGACACCGCACCCTGGAGATCATCCATGCCCTCTCCAGAGCAGGCGATCCACGCGCTCTCTACCTTTACCACCGACTCGAGCGAACTGATTATGTTTCCGTTCGCATCCCTCAACGTCCACTTCACGGGGATCGTCGACCCAGCGTTGGCCGAGTTCAGAACACCGCTGCCTGCGACGGGAGAACTCCAGCCCATCCACTGGAACACGACGCGTAGAGTACCGGTGGCGCTTGACGCCCCATAGGTCATCCCACCGACCACACTCTCCGCAAACGCGGCCCGGATGGTGTGAAGACCGAGTCTCAGGCCCGAGGGATTGAGACTCCAGGCGGCCATGCCGCCCGCTGCGGTCACAGTGGAGCCGAGCGTCGCGCCATCGATTGAGAAAGTCACTGTGGCACCGTCGATCCCGGCACCCGAGTCCTTCCTCGTCAGGGTCGCCCGCAGCGCAACCGCGGCAGACGATCCGACGATCACTTCGGACGGGTCCACACTCAGCGCCAGCGTCGAATCGATGCGCGAGGCCGGTCGAATGAATTGGCCGAATGCGATCGGGACGTTCGCCGGGAATTCCTTGACGATAGCGTTCGTCGCACGGTCGATGACGACTACCTTGTTGTCGTGGACCAGCGTCACGTAGACCTGCGCCCCGTCATTGGAAATTCCGTACGGATGGTTCCCGACGTGAACATCTCCGATGCGCATGCTCGTGCCGGCGTCGATGACCGACACGGTGCCGCTGAGAGAGTTCGCGACATAGACCAGAGCGTTGTCGGGCGTTACCGTCACGCCGGCCGGATTATTGCCAACCGTCACCGTCGCCACAACCGCATTCGTTGAGGCGTTAATGACCGACAGCGTGCCTGAGCTCTCATTCGTGACGTAGACACGCGTCCCATCAGGCGAGACGGCGATGCCGATAGGACTGACTCCGACATCGATGGGCGAGCCTATCACCGAAAGCGTGACGGCGTCCAGGACGTTGAGCTGATCGTTGAAGTAGTTGACGACGTAGATTTTGCTTCCATCCGGGTGCACGGCGACCCCGCGCGGACTCCCCACAGGGATGGCGGTGACGCCAAACGTTGTGGCGTCGACAATAACCAGCCTCCCGCCGTTTTGCATCGCCGTGAGAAACACTCTGTTCCCGGACGGGTGTACCGCCACCGCAAAGGGGAACATCCCAACGGTCGGGCTCGCGAGCACGGCGTTGGTGGCCGTGTCGACGACAAACAACTTACCCACGAACGCGAAGTGGGTCACATAGATCCGGGATCCGTCGGGAGATACCGCCACCCCGTACGGAACCGTCCCTGCGGGCAAGGGAATCGGCGACACTCCTGTTTCGGTGGCCGTGTCAAAGACGAGGATGTTGGCAGATCCGGAGTTGGTGACGTACGCGAATGGTGCAGCTGCGACGACGGCCGTGGAGATTGAAATCAGAAGCGCCACCAGCACACCAAGCTTGCCATGGCGCAACATGTTTCATCTTCCTTATGGATGAGTTCATGGGCGGGCGCGCATTGTCCGCCGATGTCCCGCCATGAACATACCCCCAGTCGGCGCCCCACAGACGCCAAGCGCGCAAGTTTGCCAGAAGTTTGCTGTAGGTTTCCAGAAACTATTGCGGCTTGCTGTTCTCGGGGGCCTTGGCGAAGCGGTCGAAGATCAAAGCCACGTGCCGCATGTGCTGAAACCAATCGTCGAGTCTAATGTTCTCGTTGGGCGCATGACCGTTACTGTGCGCGTATCCTGAGCCTGTCCCGACGGTAGGAATCCCGAATTGCGCGGTCAGTTCCCACATCGGGCCGGTCGCGGCCATCGTCGGCGAGACCACGGGCTCCCGACCGTAGATTTCCTTGGCGGTTTCTTCCACGACCTTCGCCAGCGTCGAATCCACGGGGGTCCGTGCCGGGTACTCGGCACCCAGCGATCGGACTTCGATGTCTGCGAATCCTTGTTGAGAGAGGTGTCGCCTCAGCTTCTCCAGGATGTCGTCGGGCCGCTGATTAGGAACGAGGCGAAAGTCGATCTTCGCGCGGGCGAGACTGGGAAGCACCGTCTTCGAACCCTGTCCCGTATAGCCCGATATCAACCCACAGATCGTACAGGTGGGCTGGTAGAGGTTTCGCTTCACTAGTTGCAGTCCCGTGACTCCAAGGAGAAACTGATCGATCCCCAGGTCGCGACGCCGTACATCGTCATCACGGCTGGCGGCGATCCGCCTGAGATACTCCATTTCTACCGGCGTCGGCTCGACCACGTCGTCGTAGAAGCCGTCGATGAGAATGTGTTCGTGCCGATCCTTCAAGGTCGACAGCGCCCAGACCAGTTTCCACGCCGGATTCGGCACGACCACGGCCTGGCTGCTGTGCAGATCCCTGTTGGCGCCCTTCGACTCGAGCTCAACGTAGAGGATGCCCTTGGCGCCCATGTAGAGTCCGGGGTTCTCCTGAATGTCTTTGCCTCCGGCTTCCCAAATGCACCCGTCGGACTGGATGAAGTCTTTGTGCTGACGTACGAACTGATGCAGGTGAGAAGATGAGACTTCTTCTTCTCCCTCCACGACGAACTTGACGTTCAGCGGCAGCGAGCCTCTGGTCTTGAACCAGGCTTCGACCGCGCACAACCTGGCCACGAGATTCCCCTTGTTATCCGCCGATCCACGCGCGTAGAGTTTTCCGTCGCGAACCTCGGCGGCAAACGGCGGCGACTCCCACAGCTCGAGTGGTTCGGGTGGTTGCACATCATAGTGGTTGTAGATGAGCAGCGTGCGGGCCCCGGATCCCGCGGCCCCATACACGACCGGCGCCCCGTCGGTGGCGTAGAGCTGCGGGCGGATCCCGATCTCTTCCATGAGTTTCGCGACCATGCCCGCGGTCTCTTGAATCCCAACATTCTGGGCCGCGATGCTCGGCTGTCGGCAGAGCCATTGCAGGCGCTCGATGAATGACTGTTTGTTCCGATCGATATAAGCGAAGATGTCTTCCATGAGAAGAAAATTACTGTGGGTCTGGGGTGACGTCCTCTAATCCGGCGGCCTGTGCGACATATGCTACAAAATGCGGCTCGGGCTGCGCGCCGACGAATTCTGTGTGATCGTTGATCACGATCTTCGGCACGGCGTAGACGTTGTATCGCTTGGCGAGATCCGGAAACTCGCTGGCCTCGACGATATCGGTAGAGACCCTGGGACTGTCGATCGCGAAGAGCGCGGCCAGCCTGGCCGCGCGCGGGCAGTGCGGTCAGGTAGGCGTGACAAAGACCTGAATGTGCGCGTCGGTCTTCAACCGGCTCAGGATCTCGTGCGACTCCACCGCAATAGGTGGTTGGGCTTGAGAGACTGCGATGATCAGGTCGAGGAGCGTACTGAATTCGTAGCCGCCGGGGATCCCGAAGTATCGGATGCCGAAATCCTGGGCGCCGATCACAGCGGTGGCGGGGGTTCTGGTCACCCCGAACGCGCGGGCCGACTCGGGCTCGGTCGCGAGACTATGCACGTTGAGCGTGATTCTTGGGGAGAGCGCAGCGACTTCCACCAGGATCTGGCGGGTATACTCGGCCATTTCACTGTCCTGCCCGGGAATGACCAGCCCACCTGTGCTCGGCGTGAAGAACTCCAGTGTGACGGGGTCGTCGAGTTCCTTCTCGAACCGCTTCCTGACGAGCGCGACGTCCTGGTCAGTGAGGAAGGGCATGCTACGATTACTATAACAGGCAATCCTGTGGCCGCCGAGTTTGCGATTGATTTCAAAGTCCTGGAACACCTCCGCGGGTATCCTGACGAGCTCAAACGCTATTCGAATCTCATCAAGCAGGTGCACCCGCGCGGGATGTCGGCGGTGGAGTTCCTCCTGAAGCGTCCCAGCGCCACAGATGATTTCGTCGCCGCGGTGTGCCGCCTGGTCCGCGACGGCGAGGAGATCATGAGTGTGGTCGAGGCGGCCGAGGCCGCCGGCCTGGAGCCGAAGGCCTTCCTTGCCGGACCGGCATCCGATCCTGAGTTTCCGCAGCCGCTGTTTCGGAAAGACCACAAGGCAGTATGGCGCCGGGCCGACGTCGAGGTCTACCTGGCGGACCACGCCGATCGCAATGGGTAAGCTGCACTTATGGGTGAAGTGCAAGCAGTGTGGCCAAGAGTTCAATACGAAGCTGGTCATCGACCGGAAAAGTTTTGAGAAGGGGACACTCGCCGCGAACTACCACCGCTGCCCGCACTGCGGGCAGCGGCTCACTTATAAGAAAGCTGATTACATTCCCAGAGAGGAAGGTAGGGGGATTAAATTAGCTGGCAGCTAGCAGTCAGCGGCGCTGGCGTTGCTCGACAATCAGGCGCAATTCCTCGAGCATTCGGATGGTTTCCGCTTCGAAGGTCTCTGAGATCAGCGCAAACTGGGCGCGCTGTTCGAGGGTTAACGCGGCATTGATCTCCCGTAAAATTCCCTGGCGCCTGAACTCGATCTGCCCACGGAGCTGGTCCAGTTCTGTGATCCTGGCCTGGATCTCTGCCTCGTTCCGGGGTTGCTGCTGCATGAGATCCCGCAGCTCCCGCAGCAGCGTAATCTTCCGCCGGCCGAGCTCGATGCGGAGTTCTTTCAGGGCTTTGATACGTGGAAAGATCCGCGCGATCTGCTGCTCGTTGAGGTTGAGCTCGTCCACCAGCCGCCAGACGAGCAGCGCTTCAATGATGCGCTCGGCTCTCACATCGCGCGGTCCACGACCTGCCGCAGCAGGAATCGTCAGCGCGATGAGCGCGGCCAGCACGACGACGGCCGCCCGCCGGCCGGACACGTTACTTCCCTCCGACAGAGATCAGCTCGTAGGAAACATCCGGAGCGGAAAGGCCTGCCTTCCAGGACGTGAGCGCCGTCGACATCGACGGAAGAGACTGCACAACCGACTCGGTGACGACCCCGCTGAGATCGACCTGTGATTCATCGGCAGCCCGTTCGGGCCCTGCAAATGGTTGCACGAACAGGGCAAATCCCAACGCGACCACGACAACCGAGGTCCCCGCCGCCGCCCCCCAGGCAATTCGGGGTGTCCGGAGGAGGCGGATAAGCCTGCGCCAACCCGTCATGTCCAGGGCAACACGCCGGTCGAGCGCATTCATAAACTCCGCCCAGTGGCCCTCAGGCAGCCGGGGCTCCGGGGCGGCGCGCAGCATCGCCATCATGTGCTCCATCCCCGCGGCCTCACGGCGGCACGAGGAACAGTCCTCTAGGTGAGTCACCAGGGCACGCCGGCGATCCGGCGGCGTCGTGCCCGTCAGGCTCTCTAGGATGAGGTCTTTCGCTTCCTCGCAGTTCATCGACTCTCTGCAAGCGGCGCGAGCGTCCTGCGAAGTTTGCCCATGGCCGCGAACATCGTTGCTTTCACCGTGCCCTCCGCACAGCCCATGATCCGGGCAACTTCGGCATACGGGAGGTCCTGATACACTCTCAACACGACCATTGCTCGTTGTCTCGGGGGAAGCGCGTCGATCGCTCCGCGTACGGTCCGGGCGAGTTCGTTGCGTTCCGCCTCCTCAACCGGATTGTCGTTGAGCGCCGGTTCCCACTCCAGTTCTTTCAGGCCTGTCAGCACATCCCGGAAACCTCGCCTTCTGGCGTAATCCAGGCACAAGTTCACCGTGATGCGGTACAACCACGTTTTCAAGGCGGACCGCCCCCGAAAACCTGGTAGGGCGCGGTGAACGCGAATGAAAACGTCCTGGGCCACGTCCGACGCATCCTCGTGCCCGTGCAGCATCCGCCGGGCAATACGGTAGACCTGCTCCCGGTATTTGATTACGAGAGCGGTAAACGCGCTGTCCTCGCCGCGTTTGAACGCTTCGACTAAGGCTTGATCTTCGGCGTCCATGCCCCGTCTACTAAACAGACTACCCCTCCGCGCCGGGGGTTTAGCCATTCGACTCGCCCCTTCGGGCTCGCTCATGGCCTTCGGCCCACCGAGTCGAAGGGCCACCACCGTCCTTCAGTATATCCGAAGGAGAAGACCTGGCCGGGACGAACCCTCCCCCGACCGTGGAACTTCCGCTGACCGAACCCTGCCCGCAATGCGGCGCGGACATGGAGCCCCGCAAGACGGCACGTCGCGGCCGAACGATCTATGAATGCCCTGACTGCGGCCACCAAATGGAAGTCACGGAAGCGCGTGAGGGCCAGGCCGCGGGCCGCGAGCGTGGCATCAACGTCGATCTGGACGACGAAGACGAAGAAAACGAGTTGAAAGAGGACGATGACGAGGAGAAAGAGGAAGAAGATGAAGAAGAGGAGGGCGTAGTTTAGCCCGTAAACTCAGGAGTGCGGAAGGCGACTTCCCCTCCCACGATGGTCGCCAGCACGCGGGTCTGCAAGATATCTTCGGTCGGCACCGCCAGCAGCTCCTGATTGAGCACCACGAAGTCCGCATACTTTCCGGGCGTGAGCGAACCGGCCATCTGCTCCTGTCCGGCTGCGGTTGCTGCCCCCGTCGTGTATGCCCCCACCGCCTCACGCATCGTGAGAGTCTCTTCCGGGTACCAGGACGGCGCGTCCGGCTCGGCAGGCCGCAATCGCGTGACCGCGGCATATAAGCCTTGAAAGACGTCCGGTGTCTCAACTGGGGCATCTGAGCCGAAGGCCAATATCGTGCCGGCGTGCAGGAGCGACCGCCAGGCGTAGGCGTATCGGCTACGCCGACCCCAGTACCGGTCGGCAATGTCGCGGTCGTTGGTACAGTGGATCGGCTGCATCGATGCCGTGACGCCGAGACGGGCCAATCGAGGAAGATCGTCCGGATGCAGCAACTGCACGTGCTCGATCCTGTGGCGTGCGCCGGTGCCCTGCGATGCCTGGTAGTGCGCCTCGTACGCGTCGAGCACCCACCGGTTCGCCTGATCGCCGATCGCATGAATCGAACACCAGAATCCTCCGGCGACCGCCCGGCCCACGAGGTGCATCAGTTCATCACGCGAGTGGATCGCGATCCCGGTGTTCTGCAGCTGACTCTCGAACGGCTCGATCATGCTTGCTGTCTGGGACCCGAGCGTTCCATCCGCAAAGATCTTCACCGCTCCTACGCGGAGCCAATCGTTTCCGAATCCGGTGCGCAGGCCGCTGCGGATGGCATCGTCTAGATTGTCCTCTGGAACCGTCATCCATACACGGAGACGCAGTTCGTCAGAAGCCACCAGCCGCTGATATGCAGCGAAGGTCGCCGCACCGTCGAACGCATCGGTCCCGACGAAACTGTGAACGGCGACGATGCCGAACCTGTGCATGATGGCCATCGCCTCGCGGATGCCTGCGTCGATCGACTCCACATCCTCCGCCGGGATCGCCTTCCGAATAAGCCCTACGGCTTCTTCTTTGAGGATTCCGGTCGGTTCTCCGCGGCGGTCGCGCGTAATCTCGCCCCCGGGAGGATCAGCAGTTCGCGTATCGATCCCGGCAAGTCTGAAGGCAGATGAATTGACCCACGCGAGGTGGCCGTCTTTGCTCGAAAGCACCACCGGCGTGTCGCCAGTCGCCGGGTCCAGATCACCTCTCGTGGGGAAACGGTCTTCAGGCCAGAGGTTCTTATCCCACCCGTGTCCGCGGACCCACTCACCCGCCCGGGCACGCCGCGCGGCGGCACCCACTCTGGACACCGCCTCGCTGAGCGTGCGGGCGTCACGTAACTCAACGCGGCGGAGGCTGATCCCGTACGAGGGCAAGTGGATGTGGCTATCGACAAACCCGGGGAGGACTGCGCGGCCGCCGAGATCGACGTGCGTGAAACCTGAATACGTTGAGCGAAGCTCAGCCGCGGAGCCGATCGCAATAATGCGTCCTCCAGCAGTCGCCAATGCCTCGACGATCGGCTGTTGCGGGTCAAACGTGTGAATGCGGCCGCGGGAAAAGAGTGTGCCCTTCACCAGGCCGTCCGATCTCCGATCCATTCATACAGATACACACGCACCCGCTTGTAGACGTAGTATGTGACGAGAGAACTCATCGCCCCCTTCAGCAGGTTGAAGGGAAGAAGGGCCGGCAGGACCAGCGCGATAACCTGAACTCGCGGGATTCCGAAAAAGATCGGGGTCAGCCAGATATTTGCGACAATCATTACTCCGGTCATCGCCAGAATACCGAACATCAGCGACCTGATCGCGCCGCGCTTGGTGTGCTCGACGAGATAATACCCTCCGGCGACAGCGACCAGTGTCACCCCCGCAAGCCAGTTCATGAAGATCCCGAATGGCCCGCCCGTCGTGCCCGAGCGGAGCAGCTGGATCAGTAGCGCCTTCACCGTTTCCACAGCGATACCGGCACCCGGCCCAAGCGCAAACGTCGCAATCAGCGCCGGGACCTCGCTCGGGTCATATTTTAGGAACGTGGGGAAGAACGGCAACGGAAAATCGAAGTACATGAAGCCGAAGGCCACCGCGCCGAGCATTCCGATCTGAGCGAACCGTCTCATGTCTGCCCCTCCGGTCTGTGGACCAAAGGGGCAGGGAGGCGAAACTAAGGATTGGGGATTGGAGATCAGTAACTAATCCCTGATCCCTAACCCCTGATCCCGCAGTTTGCGGGTTGACCTTCTTCCATCCGGACTGTACCGTCGGCTCCGGAGTTTCACCGGATCCACCGCGAAGCGGGTAGCGGGCTGTACCGCCGATCGGGAATTGGCTTTCGCCTCACCCTGCCCCGAAGGTCACACTATTCTGTTTTCTCAAGTGATCGTAGCACGCAGCGCAAATGAGGGTCAACAAATCTGCAGAACGACATCCCTGCTGTTAGTTGCTGGTTGTTGGTTTGTTGGACCAAGAACCAACAACCAAGAACTAGCAACGTGCTCCGTTGGCTAGGCCTGAGCGCCTAGCCGCCCGGCGAGCAAGAGCACGAGGAGCGCGACAGCCGTGAGGATGCCTACGAGCACTGTGGCCGCATCGAATGAACCCGCCTGCACGGCGTCGTAGATCGCAATCGGCATCGTCCGGGTCCGCCCAGGGATGTTTCCGGCGACCATCAGCGTGGCGCCGAACTCGCCCAGCGCGCGCGCAAAGGCCAGCGTGACACCGGCCATGATGCCTCGTCTGGCAAGCGGCAGCGAGATCAAAACCAACCTCGGCAGTCCTCTCGCCCCATCGATCGAGGCCGCTTCACGAATCGATGGATCAAGAGATTCGAACGCGGCTCGGGCGGTGCGCACGACGTACGGAAGCGCCGGCACGGTCGCAGCCACGACCGCGGCCTGCCACGTGAACACCAAAGGCACTCCCGTGACCCGCTCGATCCAGGCACCGAAGACACTCTGCCTGCTGAGGACAATTAGTAGATAGAAACCCAACACTGTGGGGGGAAGAATCAGCGGTAACGTGACCACAGTTTCAACGAGCGATCGTCCGCGCCACCGACCCTCCGCGAGGAGATAGCCTAACGCCGTCCCCAGGATGGTCGACACCAACGTCGCAAGTGACGCCACGCGCAGGGAGAGCCAGAGCGGCGACAAGTCCATGAGGAACGCTCACAGTCCTTCGCCCGGCAGTGTGAAGCCGTATGCGCGCATAACTGCTCGGCCGGCGGGGCCATTGACAGCTCTCACGAACCGGCGGGCCAGATCCGGCCACGCGGCGCTGGTTGTCACACCGACTGCCTGCCGGATCGGTCGGTGCAGATATGCCGGAACGATCTGATAGCGACCCTGCGACCGTATGGTCGGAGCGACTGCCAGTGAGAGGGCCGCGATCCCGATCTCCGCATTGCCTGTCTGGACATACTGCAGTGCCTGGCTGACGTTCTCTCCCAGGACGAGACGCGGCTGCACCTGGATGAGGAGCCCGGAGGTCTGAAGCGCTTGCACCGCAGCCTGCCCGTAGGGAGCATGCTGCGGATTCGCGATTGATACAAAACGGATTCGCTCGTCTCGGAGAACGCTCAGTCCCTTGCTGACGTCGAGCGGGCTGTCGTTTCGTACCCACAAGACGATCCGACCAATTGCATACAACTGCACTGACTTGCGATCGACGCGCCCTTTCCCTGCGAGCGCGTGGACGAATCCTTCGTTGGCGGCAAAGAACACATCGAATGGCGCTCCCTGCTCGATTTGTGCAGCCAGCTGGCCTGATGAGCCAAACGTTAGCCGCACCGGCACCCCCTGCTGTCCCTCGAAGAGACGCGCGATCTCCTCGAGTGCAAATCTGAGATCAGATGCTGCAGCGACGTGGAGCTCGCGCGGGCCCGATGCGCTGGCCGGCATGAGGCCCACGCAGATGATGAGGAGGACCATTGCGAGAACCGCGATGCAGCGATTCATACTACGGTCTGCCGATCATGATGTCCGTGGCTTTGATCACTGCGAAAACGACATCCCCAACCTTCAGACCCAATCGCTTCACGGATGCGCGCGTGATGATCGAGACGAGTTCATGCTCGCCGACCCGCACGCGCACTTCCCCCATGACCCCGGAAAGCGAGATCGCGGCGACTTGTCCCGGCAACTGGTTTCTCCCGCTGAGGTCCGTGAGGCGCGTCGCCGCTACACCGGAGGTTCCCCCGAGCCTGGATAGGAGCGCGGCCCGAGGGAACAACCACTTCCGCCCAACACGGACACCGGGGATCTTCCCGCGCCGAGCGAGCGACTGCACAGACTTGACATGCAGACGCAGCATCGCTGCCGCCTGCTGGGTTGTCAGCAGTTGCTCCATAATTACCCTATCTTACCTAATATTCCCTAGCGAGGCAACAGAAGGGAAAAGGAATCAGCCCGGGGAAAGAAAAGAGTCACGCTGCCATGAAGCGTGTGCTGTTTGTCTGAATCGGTAACAGCGCCCGCTCTCAGATGGCGGAAGGCATCTTCAATGCATCCCCGCCGTCAGGGTGGCGGGCCAGCTCCGCGGGCACGGAGCCGGCGCAGCGCGTGAGACCTGAAGCGATTTCCGTCATGACGGAAATTGGGATCGATATCGCTGGCAACCGGCCTAAGCATTTCCGTGACTCCCTCGGACCGGACGTCGCCCTCGTGGTCGGCTTGTGTGCAGAGGAGGCCTGCCCTGTTGTGCCAGGCGCTCGGAGCGAACACTGGCAACTGCGCGATCCGGCCGGCAGCACTGATCTCAACGTGTATCGAGAACTCCGCGACGAGCTCCGCCGGCGGATTGACGGCTTGATCGCCAGGTTGGAGGAGCGGGCCCCAGACCCCGAGTCCCCGACCCCGGAGAACTGATGGAATTCCGTCCATTCGGCTGGACCGGCGTCAGTGTCCCTGTGATTGGTCAGGGAACCTGGAACATGGAGGAGGACGATCGCAAAGACGCCGTGGCTGCATTACGTCGCGGCCTGGACCTGGGGATGACCCATATCGATACAGCCGAGAGTTATGGCAGCGGCGAAGTTGAAGATCTCGTTGGGGCCGCGATCGAAGGCCGGCGCTCCGAGGTGTTCTTGGTGTCGAAAGTGAGCCCGGGGCACGCCTCTCGCCGAGGCACAATCCAGGCGTGCGACCAAAGCCTGAAACGCCTGCGGACCGATCATCTCGATTGTTACCTACTGCACTGGCCTGGACGGCATCCGCTTGCTGACACATTCGCTGCCTTTGAGCAGCTCATCCGAGATGGAAAGACTCGCTTCTGGGGCATTTCAAACTTCAACGAAGAGGAATTAGAAGAAGCGGTCAGCGTCGCCGGGCCTAACCGCATCGCCTGCAACCAGGTGCTCTATCACTTGGAAGAACGGGTGATCGAGCATTATGTGATTCCGACTTGTGAGGAACACAATGTAGCGGTTGTGGCGTACAGTCCATTCGTCCAGGGCCGTTTTCGCTCGCACCGCGTGCTTGAGGACATCGCGCGATCCAAGGGAACGAGCGCAAGACAGGTCGCCTTGGAGTTCCTGCTCCGTCACCACGGCACATTCACGATTCCCAAGTCCGCGACGATGGCGCACGTCGAGGAGAATGCCGGCGCCGGAGACTTCCAGTTGACGCAAGACGAGATCAAGAAGATCGATGAGGCGTTCCCGACGAGAAAACCCCGTCGCGGTCACCTCCCCGTGCTTTGACGCCGATGCCCCTGCTTCGGAATCGGTCAGTACAGGGATTGGCGGTCGCCATGCTCGTCGCGATTGTCCTGGCACTGTGGCTGGGAACAGACGGACTGCCGTTCAACCGTCCCTCTTTGGACTCGACCGACGTCGCTCCGAATATCTTCGGTCAGCTTGTGCAGCTCGCTTTCGCCCTCTTCATCATCCGCGTCGCGTCCCGAGTGACCCGCCAACGGAGCGTTGTTGATTTCGACGCACGGACTCCGGCCAGGCAGATCGCAAGAGGCGAGATGATCGGGTTACTGGTGTACGGAGTCGTGGTCCTGGTTGCCGGTGGCCTGAACGGGATTGGGATGCATCTCCACGGCGCGATCTACGGACCCACCCGAGCGATCCTGCCCAGAGACGTCTATGTGTGGGCCGCGTACAATTTCCTGTTCTTCGCCGCGATCCCATACCTGGTTTTCCGCAGGCGCGGATATGACCACAGCTCGATGTTCCTGAAGTCGGAGAATGCCAGGGGCGATGCGATCCTCATCCTCGTTGTGTTGATCCTTGAATCCGCAGGAGAGCTGTTCACATTTCCCGGCCTGTTCTCTCTCACCGCCCAGCAGCTCTTGATCGGAATCCCTTTGACATTCGTGTTGCATCTGGTCGGCACCGGCCTGCCGGTCATGGTCTTCACGTATGCGCTCCTCTTCCCGAGGTACATGAAGGTGACCGGGTCCCCAGTCGCGGCGATCGTCTGCGGATCTCTGACGTATGCGGGGCTACACCTCTTCGAGTACTGGGCGGTCTATGACTCCCTGGCCAATGCCCTGCTGTCCATTACATTCCTCTTTCTTCAGTTCACGCCGCCCGGATTGGTGAAGTCTTACCTGACATGGAGAACCGGAAACGCGTGGGTGCACCTCTGGGCCTATCACGCCGTCGCGCCCCATGTCACCGTGGATACGCCTCACGTCGTGAAGATATTTGGGATCCGGTAGCTAGCCGTCAGACGTTGAGCTCGCGCATCTCGCCGGTCACCATGTACACAATGCGCTCGCCCACGTTGGTGAGGTGGTCGGCGGCGCGCTCCAGGTGGCGGGCGACAATGAGCAATTCCAGCGCACGGTGGATGGTCTGCGGATCTTTGATCATGATTTCCAGCAGATCGTGGAAGACTCGGTTTCGCAGCTGATCGACGGCGTCGTCCTTGGCGGCCGTCCTGATCGCGAGCTCTGCATTCTGGCCGCGAAACGCCTCGAGTGTGTCCCGCAGCATCTCCTGGATATGCGTTTCCATCTTGGGGATATCGACCAGAGGTTTGACCAGGGGTTCACTACCTAATCGTTTCACGGCCCGAGAGATGCCTTCGGCGTGGTCGGCCATCCGCTCGAGGTCGATGGTGATCGCGAACACCGACGCGATGGCACGGAGGTCTCCGGCCATTGGCTGCTGGGTGGCGAGCAGGCGCATGCAGCGCCGCTCAAGGTCCAGGTGCAGGGCATCGATGGCGTTGTCCGCGGAGATGACCTCTTCGGCCTGCGCGACGTCGCGCGACTTCAACGCATCCACGGCGCGATGTATTAATTCCCCCGCCTGGACACCCATCCGCACGACGTCGTCTTTGAGCGTATGGAGTTCGCGCTCAAATGCCTCGCGTGTCACGGAACCCCCCAACATTGTGCCCCACCGGAGACCCGGTGGTTAGCCAAACCGTCCAGTGATGTAGTCCTCCGTCCTCCGCTCCTTCGGTCTGGTGAAGATGTCGTTCGTGGATCCGAACTCAATGAGCTCACCGTCGAGAAAGAAGCCCGTCTCGACGGAGACGCGAGCGGCCTGTTGCATGTTATGGGTGACGATCACAATCGTGATGTCTTTGGCTAGTTCGCGAGCAAGTTCCTCGATGCGCAGAGTGCTCGCCGGATCGAGTGCCGAGGCCGGCTCATCCATTAGCAGCACTTCCGGCGAGACGGCCAGCGCCCGCGCAATACAGAGGCGCTGCTGCTGGCCTCCCGAGAGACTGGTGCCGGGCTTCTGCAGGCGGTCTTTCACCTCTTCCCAGAGGGCCGCCGCATGCAGGCTCTGCTCGACCACTTGATCCAGGGTTTTCCGGTTACGCTCACCCGCCAGCTTCAAACCGGCCGCCACGTTGTCATAAATGCTCATCGTCGGAAACGGATTTGGCTTCTGAAACACCATCCCCACTCTCCGGCGGACTTCCACTGGGTCGACGTTGGGGGAGTAGATGTCCCCACCATCAACAAGGACTCTACCACTCGCCCTGGCGCCAGGCACCAATTCGTGCATCCGGTTCAGACATCGCAGGAACGTGGATTTCCCACAGCCGGATGGACCGATGATAGCCGTGACCTGCCGCTCGGCGATCGTCATCGAAATCCCACGCAGCGCGTGCAGTTTATCGAACCACGCGTGCACGTCCTCGGCCTGGATCCCGGTGGTCCGGTCGATCAGGGCCGCGGCACTATGCTTCTCCACGCGCACGTCCTCCATCACTTGAACCATAGCCTCCTCCAATTCCACCACAGAAATTCGCTGACGCCAATTCCTGGGGAACCCCGGTCCTCAACGCAGCTTCACCTGCCTGGCCGCTGCCGCGCGCGCCGCGATATTGACCAACAGCACAATCGCCACCAGGACGAGCGCCCCGGCCCATGCCTGCCGGTGCCAGTCATCAAATGGGGAAATGGCGTACGAGAAGATTTGCAGTGGGAGAGCGGCGATCGGTTGCATGATGTTCCAGTTCCAGAAGCGGTTGCCAAATGCGGTAAACAGCAGGGGCGCGGTTTCACCGGCAATCCGCGCCATGCCCACCATGATCCCCGTCACGATGCCGGCGGCCGCAGTCGGCACGACGACACGGAGTATCGTCTTCCACTGTGGGATACCCAGTGCAAGCGACGCCTCACGGAAGCTCTGCGGGACCAGACGTACAATCTCCTCGGTGGTTCGCATGACAGTGGGAACGAGCATGACGCCGAGCGCGACCCCTCCTGAGAGTGCGCTGAAGTGGCGCAGGGGAAGCACAACCAGCACATAGGCAAACAGGCCCATGACGATGCTGGGAACTCCGTTCATTACATCGGCGGTGAAACGCGCAAGTGTGGTCAGGCGCGCATTAGGATATTCCGCCATATAGAGGCCCCCGAGCACGCCCAGTGGGACTCCGAGCAGGCCGGCCAGGCCGATGAGGACCACCGTGCCCGCGATGGCGTTGGCCATCCCACCTCCGGCTTCTCCTGCCGCGCCCGGTATCTTGGTGAAAAAATCCCAGTTGAGCGCGCCGAGTCCCGTCCTCGCAAGAAACGCCAAGATCAAAAACAGCGGCGCAAGGACTGCGACGGTGCAGAGGAAGGACACGAAACTCATCCCGGCACTTTTCCATTTCCGGCTCACATGACGATGCGTCACAGGTCTACTCACGGATCAGACCCGGCCCGCGGGCGACTCTGAACACGAGCACGCGGGCGAGGATGTTCACAATGACGGTGACGAGGAACAGGGCGAGCCCGGCGTAGACAAGTGCAGCTACGTAGAGATCCTGAGTGGCTTCCGCGAATTCGTTGGCGATGACGGCCGAGACCGTGTAGGCAGGCGCGAGGAGGGATGCTTTGATCTGGGGGACGTTACCGATCACCATCGTGACCGCCATCGTTTCGCCGAGCGCGCGCGCCAGCGCGAGAAAGATGGCCCCGACAATGCCCGATCTGGCGTATGGGATGACGGCCTTTCGAGTCGTCTCCCACGTCGTCGCGCCCAGCGCGAGCGCCGCCTCACGCTGGCTGCGCGGCACGGCGCGCATCACTTCGGTGCTCACGGCCACGATGAAGGGTACCACCATCACGGAAAGGATCAGTCCGGCGGTGAGCATACCGATGCCCAGCGGTGGACCGGTAAACAGCGGGAGAAAACCGAGGGTGCCCTTAAGCGCGGGGGTCAGGACCGTCCGTACCCAGGGGACGAGCACAAAGATTCCCCACAACCCGTATACCACGCTCGGAATCGCCGCCAGCAATTCCACGAGGAATCGCACCGGCGACCTCAGCCAGCCGGGCGCCAACTCTGACAGAAAGACGGCAGTACCGATGCCTAAGGGGACGCTGATCAGCAGTGCGAGTGCAGACGAGACGAGCGTACCGTAGATGAACGGCAACACGCCGAACTCACCGGCCACGGGATCCCAGGTACTCCCCGAGAGAAACCCGACGCCGAACCGTTCAATGGCCGGGCGGGCGGCGGCGACCAGCGCCACCAGCATCAAGCCCATGATGAGCGGAATGCCGGCGGCCATCGACGCGAGAAGAAGTTGAAACACCCGGTCGCCCGTGGCGCGCACGGACGACCGGGCGGCGCCTACAACGTTAACCGCCATAGGAAACGCCTACTGGAGAATTGCTTGACCTCGGGAGGTAACGGACTTCAGCGTACGCTCCACCCTGGTGACCAGGCTCTTGGGTAGCGGAGCATACAGCAGCGTCGGCGCGTATTTCTGTCCGTCGTGGATCGCCCACCACAGGAACTCGACCAGCGCCTTTCCTTTTATTGCGTCGGCCTGCTCTGCGTTGATCAGGATCCAAGTAAACCCGGCGACAGGGTACGCATCTTTCCCGTCGGGATTCGTAAAGAAGATGCGGTAGTCATCCGGGATACTTCGGAGTGCGCCATCCATCGCCTTCGTCGTACTGGACAGTGTGGGCCGGACGAACTGGCCTGCCTTGTTTCGCACGCTCCCAAATGTCATCTTGTTGGTGAGTGCGTAGGCCAGCTCGACGTATCCCAGCGTGTTCGGCGTCTGGCGCACTAGCCCTGCGACGCCTTCGTTGCCGCGGCCGCCGAGTCCCGTCGGCCAGTTGACCGAGGTCCCTTCCCCGACCCGCGCCTTCCACATCGGGCTGACTTTGCTGAGGTAGTTCACCCAGATCGCGGTCGTCCCCGACCCGTCGGACCGATGCACGACGACGATGTCGGTGCCCGGAAGGTTAGCCTTGGGATTCAGCCGCGACAGCCGTGGATCGTTCCACTTCGTAATCCTGCCAAGAAAGATGTCTGCAAGGACGTCGGGCGTAAAGTTGAGACCCTGTCCGACCCCGGGAAGGTTGTAGACCGGCACGACCGCCCCGGCCACCATGGGAATGTGCAGCACGCGGCCGCCGGCCTGCGCGATCTGTTCGTCGGTCATTGGTCCGTCGCTTGCACCGAAGTCCACCGTTCTTGCGATGAACTGCCGGATGCCGCCACCGGAGCCGATCGACTGGTAGTTGATCTGCACACCCTTTTCTTCGGCGTATACCTGGGACCACTTTGAGTACAGCGGGAAGGGAAACGTCGCGCCCGCGCCGTTGAGCGTCACCGTCTGTGCGGCGGCACCTCCGGCGAAGACTACGACCGCGAGCAGAATGCATCCCAAATTCCACTTAACCCGGCACCAAGCAAAATTCCCCCGGCCTCGTTGCAACTCGGCCTCTGTGCGCCGCCGTGCCGCTCCGCGAGCAACACTGGTGGGCGCCACCTTCCACATGCCGTTGATCATTCGTCTCCTCCATCCATGAGTTGGGGTTCGGCTTAAGCGTAACGGGGGCGAGTGAACCTGAGGCCAATAGCGTGTCAAGACTGGGTGAAGGGCGGACGAAGCCTAACAGGGACTACTCGCTGAGGTCGAGGCGGTAACCGATCCCTCGGACTGACACGAGGCGGATGCCACCCTTATCCTCGACCTTCTTGCGGAGCCATCCCACGTGGGTGTCGAGAGTGCGGGTATCTCCAAAGTAGTCTTCGCCCCATACCTCGTGCAGCAGACGCTCACGCCGCACGACTTTCCCCTGGTGACGGAGCAATAGGTGGAGGAGCTCGAACTCCTTCCCGGACAGTGGAACCGGCTTGTGATCAACGGTCACCTCATGGCGACCGGTGTCCAGGGCAAGATGCCCTGCCACGAGTTTGTCTTCTGCTCCGGATCGAATGAGGAGCGTCTCCAGCACGTTGGCGATGTCTTCACAGCGATCGGTGCTGCCTTCCAGCAACTCGAGAATGTCCTTCCACTTGATGATGTCTTTGGCGTTGCGCCGTCCGGAGAACAGCGCCTCAATCCCGTCGCGCAGGACGTCGTCACCTCGGTTCTCAAGACGGTGCAGCGTGCGCGTGTGTGGAAACACGTCCTGCATACGGCGCAGCTGTGCAATCACGACCGTCAACTCCTGGGTGGACTCGAGCACAATCTCCCCCATTTCGCGCACAGTCGGGATAGCGCGGCGCACCTTGTGAATGGCAAGGCGGGCTGCGGCAGCTTCGATCGCGTCGAGCACGTCATCCAGATACCCGGTGAGCGCTTTCAGGGCGTCCGTCTCGACCGCCAGCGCGTTAGGCGACACCAGCCCCTCGAACAGATCTCGCGCAATCGCATCGCCTTTGTGCTCCAGGTCCCGAATCTTCTGCCAGGCTTCGTCGGAGGGAGTTGCGCCATCAATGGCAGATTTGAGCGTTCGGGCCGCTTCATGAATAGTGGCGGCCATCTCTTCCAGAAGTTGGAATTCCTTGTCAGGGGGTTTCGGTGACGCTTCCGCGGTCATTTGCCGGCCTCAGGATAGCATGACTGCGTGCAGAATAAAGGATTGTCTACCATGCAAGAATTTCACCTGGATCTCAACGCTCCTGAGTTCGTCTACGATCCCTATCCACTGCTGGCCGAACTCCGCGAGAACCTGCCAGTATTTTTCGATCCAAGTTGGAACAAGGTGTTCTTCACCCGCTACGACGACATCGCGACGCTGCTCCGGGACCGGCGACTTGGGCGTTCGATTCTGCACGTCCTCTCTCGAGACGAACTGGGATGGCCGCCACCCAATCCGCTCATCAGCAACTTTGATCACTTCCAGAACCATCACATGCTCGACAACGAGCCGCCCAAGCACACTCGCCTCAAGGGCTTGATGCTGAAAGCGTTCACCTCTTCGCGCGTCGAGGGATTGCGGCGAAAGATTCAAGAGATCGTTGACGCGTTGATCGACGGCGTGGAAGACCGGGGCGGGATGGATCTGCTCAAAGACTTTGCGGAACCCATACCTGTCGCGGTCATCGCCGAACTGCTCGGTGTTCCGGAAGAAGAGCGTGGCCCGCTGCGGCCCTGGTCGGCGGCGATCGTGAAGCTCTATGAACTTGGGTACTCCGACGAACAGGCGAGGGGCGCGAATCAGGCCGTCGTCGAGTTCTCAGATTACATCAGAAAGCTGGCGCACGAGCGGCACAGACAACCCAGAGATGACCTGATCTCCGCATTGGTCCGAGTCGAGGAAAAGGGCGAAGTGCTCAGTGAAGACGAGCTCGTCAGTAACTGCATCCTGCTGCTCAACGCCGGTCATGAGGCAAGCGTCAACGGCACGACCCTGGGGATGCTTTCGCTGCATCACCATCCACAGCAGATGGCAGCGGCCAGAGAGGCGGCCGCGAAGGACAACGCCGAGTTTTTCAAAGCGGCGGTCGAAGAACTGCTGCGCTACGATACACCCCTCCCCATGTTCGAGCGATGGGTGCTGGCGGATTTCGATTTCAACGGTGTCGCGCTGAAGCGGGGAACAGAGGTCGGCCTGCTGTATGCCTCCGGTAACCGCGACGCGAGACGATTCCCCGATCCGGACAGGCTCGATTTGACCCGAAAGGACAACCCGCATCTCACCTTCGGCCTGGGGATTCACTACTGCATTGGTGCCCCTCTTGCGCGGGTTGAGCTGCAGACATCGTTCCAGACGCTTCTCAAACGCCTGCCGGGAATCAGGATTGCGCGGGAACCCGTGGAGTATACCGGGGGATTCGTCATCCGCGGACACAAGGCCATGCCGGTGGAATTCTAGAGATTCTCAGCCGCGATAGCGATGACGCGCGCCCCCGTAATGTCTCGAAGCAGCTGCGGTGAAATGCCGAAGACGGCGGTTGGCGTGCCTGCTGCCGCGTAGAGAATCTCGAACCGCATGAGATCCTGGTCAAGGTATATGCTGAGCGGCGTGGCATGGCCGACCGGCGGCACGCCGCCGATTGAGTACCCCGTGATCGCCCGGACCTCCTCGGCGCTCGCCATCCGCGCCGTCGCGGCGGTCGCTGCGGATGCGAGTCTCACGGGATCCACGCGGTTCGCGCCCGACGCAAGCACCAGAACGGGACGCGAGTCCACCAGGAATACCAGTGATTTGACGATCTGCGCCACCGTGGTCCCCACAGCCACGGCAGCGTCCTGCGCTGTCCGAGTGCTCTGAGAAAACTCAAGAATCTGGACGTGCACACCCAGCGCTTCCAGCGCAGCTCGCACCCGATCGGTCGCAGGCGTCCGCATCACCGCGCAGCCCCAGCGGACAGCGCACCGAGCTCCTTGACGACGCGGGATTCCATCCCATGAGAATTCGTGTGGCGTGCGGCTCGAACGGAGGCCTGGCCGACACAGGTCAGCGCTACCGCTGTGACGGTCATGAAGTCGGCGAGATGGGCGACGCCGAGTAATGCCGCGATACTCGCGCTTGTCAGCGGGCCCGCCTCCCTCGCTGTTTCGAGCCAGTGATCCCAGCTGTCGATCACGACCGATCGCTCCCCATCGGTGACCAACCCGGTTGACCCGCGGATCGCCGCCAGGCCGCCCGACTGGAGGAGTTCGCCTGCAAGGCGAATAGGATCCATACGCTTTCGGGTTGAGTTCGTGAGAGCGACCAATTCATCAGTTGTTGCAGATACAACGGGCCATACTGCCGCCGCGATCATTCGCCGGGCCGGCGCAAGGGAGCGCCGACGCCTCAATGCGCCGGTGAGATCGATCACGGTCGGTACACCCCAATGCCGGGCTAAGGCCAGCGCTTCGTCCATCTGCCGCCGCGCAGCAGCACTAGCGCTCACCGGCGAGACGAGAAGCACATCGACACCGGCGGCCACACGACTGACGTTGCCGGAAATCCTCGAAACGGTGACCGCACCGAGCGCACGGATGGCTCGGGGGATCGCTTTCGATCGACTGTTGCCCAGGCGGAGGATCTTGGGGCGATGCTCGCGCAGCGCAGCCAGAAGGCCCGCAACGCTCTCAGGCCTGATGGGATCTTTCACTGTTCAACCCGGCATCAAGAGTCAAACTCCCGGCCTCGGCCTAGCTCGGCCTCTGTGCGCCGTCGGCCCACTCCGTGGGCGACATTGGTGGTCGCCAAGTCTATCGGGGTTAGAGTCGCAGGGAGCGATGCACCGTCCGCATACAGGCGCCGACAACGGCTTTGAGGCCTGCGGACTCGGCCTTCGCCGCGGCCTCCTCGTTCTCTGCGCCGGGCTGCATCCACACAACCTTCGCCCCAATGGCGATCGCATCCTCAACGATAGCCGGTACTTCTTCGGGGCGGCGGAAGATCTGCACGACATCCACGCGCTCGGGGATGTCTTTCAAGCTGGCATAGACCTTCTCGCCAAGCGCCTCCTTAATGGTAGGGTTGACGGGGATAATCCGGTATCCGTGCTCCTTGAGATAACTCGCAACGTCGTAGCTGGGACGGTCCGGCTTGTTCGAGAGACCAACCACGGCGATGATCTTCGACGTCGTCAAGATTTTTTGGACTTCATGCTCTGACAGCGCCATCTAGCCCTCCGAAGATAACAGCTCTTCAAGCTTCGTCCGGTTGAACCCAACGACGGCTTCACCATCGATGATGGTCACCGGCGTGGCAGAAAAGCCCTTGTCGACGAGCTCATTGAACGCTTTCTCGTCTTTGCTGATGTCCTTTTCCGTGTAGGCAACCCCTTTCTGGTGAAGGAACTCCTTCACCTTGCCACAGAACAGTCAGCCGGGCTGCGAGTAGACAACGACGGATTTGGCCACGGGTTTGCCTCCGTATGCGTATACTTGAAACCTGTGTCGAATTATTTCCCCAGGAAGATGTCTTCCCAGCGAGCACACCTGATCACTGCCGTTCTCATCGCCATCGGAATTGCCATCATGATCGTCGCCGTGGCCCGTCAGCGATCAATACCGCCCACATCCGTCTCACCGTTGCCGCAGGGGCGCGCGCAGCCCGCCCCCGACTTCGAGATCACGATGTACCAGGGCCAGGACGTCGTCGGGGGGCAGAAGCTTCGCCTCTCCCAGATCCTCGCTCGCGGCAAGCCGGTGGTTCTGAACTTCTTCGCCGGGCTCTGCCCGCCGTGTCGCGCGGAGATGCCGGATTTTCAGAAACGTTACGCTGCCGGCGGCAAGGATCAATATGTGATGCTCGCCGTAGATATCGGCCCGTACACAGGCCTGGGTACGCGAGAGCAAGGACAAGACCTGCTGCGTCTGCTGGGCATCACGTTCCCAGCAGGCACCGTCTTCGACGAGGACATCCTGGCCGGGTATCAGATCTTCGGCATGCCGTCCACATTCTTCATTACGCCGAACGGCATGATCGTGCGAAAGCAGATCGGGCTTCTCACCCCCGACCAGATGGACGCCTACATCAGCGACTTGCTCCGAGCTTCGGGCGCGAAGTAGCGCCGCGGGAGAGCCAGACGAATGTCGTGCCCAGGATTAGGCCGAACAACAAATGACCCATGAGGCTGCCCAGTGCCACGGGCCGCATCGGCGCCATCATCAGAGGCGCTGCGACCGGCATCCGAAGCAGCATCGGCATCAGTATGAGCCCGCCTAGAATCCACCAGGCGAAGCCGTACACGGCACCCCACAAGAGCCCCGCACCGTATGATTGGATGCCGCCCTTGACAAGCAGTCCGAAGATCCCGCCGATCACAGCGCTGTTGATGAGATGGTAGATCCACCCCAGCGTCGCGGGATTCATCCCTGCGAGACTGCCGGTTGGATCATTCATGATCGGTACTTGACCGACCATAGCAATCATGGGTACTTGACCACCGTCAGGTGTGGGAGCCGTCATCATCTGCATCCCCATGCCGAAGATAATGCCGCCGACCCCTCCAGCAATCACCCCAGCGCTGACATTCGAAGGCATCGAGAACCCTCCCTCATGCAAGCCTGTTGTGATGTTGCCCGAGGGAGAGCCAGGTGAATGTAATCTTCCTTACATTGGCTTCGCGTGGTGACTAGCGGCTGTACACTCTGGTCTTAGGTTTGAACACCGCCCAGGCGAACCAAAAGTGCTGCCCGTGAACCACAGGAGTGAGGCGTCGTCCATTCAGCGGACCGGTGGTCGCTTGGCCGAGGATGTTCCAGGAGCTGCCCGTCTGCCCGTCCACGATGCGGCCCGATGCCGCCTTGAAGGTCAGCGTCCTTCCGTCAACCTTTCTCTCAAATACGGCGCTTGTCCCGACGTCGCGCGAATCGGCGATGCTGCCACGGTCGAGCGCTGACGTCACGCCCGATGCATGGATCACCACCAGCGGTACGCCGCCGACCGTATCGTTCACGACACGCACTTTCTCCAGCACACTAAAGGGATAGGCTGCGTCTTCCGTCCCGAGCGACACGGTCACGACACGCTCCATTGGTCGGAGCCGGGCGTCCCGGGGACCGCGATAGAGAAACGGCGACGCTTTGATGTCATCGTAGCCGATGTACGGGTTCTGGCCATACGAACGGACGTGTCCTGTGTTGCGATTGAGAACCCTCCCGGCTGGAAAGTGCGCGCGGAACGTTTCCCAGGAGATGATCTGAGCCGGCAGAAACCTCAACCGCTTCCCGGTGAGCCCGCCGACGATCGCTTCACCCGTCACCTGCTGCCACCACGACTCCGTTTGGCGGTCATACATCACCAGATCTGAGAACCGTAGCTTGCCTGTGGTGCCGAAGTCCAACACTCGGCCCTCGAGCCGGCGGTCGAACACGATCGCGGTGTTGCACAGCGGACAAAATGTGATGGACGCTGGCGCGCCGCCGACGGTGTCGTTCACAATTTCATGCCAGATGAGGATCTGCAGCGGGTAGGCCCGAGCCTCCCTATTCTGTACGAACAGCACAACCGGTTCATTTGCCTTCAGCCATTTACCGGCCGCCTCGACGGAATCGAAGTTCGGCTGTTCGATCGCAGGAATCCCGTCTTTCGGTGGGCCGCCGGACATGATTTCCGAAAGTGACACACTGTGCTTCGTGAAATCCGTCTTCCACGAAGAAGTATCGAAGGGAATTCGCTCGCCCTGATGCGCGGCGCGCAAATCACTCCTCCCACCATCCAAGAAGCCGAAGAGCACCATGGCAACCAGCACCATCGCGGTCGATGCCTTAAACCCTCGTGGGATTGCCATCACATCAAGGTTCTCTTCGATCTCGCAGGAAGAATGTAAGCACGGCTACATCACCCACCGGCAAGATCGAGCGTGTGCACGGCGTATCAGTGCGGTGAAGCGCGCGGTCGCCCTTCTGCGCTGAGGAACGTCGCGGCTGCTTCGTCAACCCACCAGGCGACGGTGCCGTCCATCGGCTTGACACCCAGAGCCGGACAGGTCTGGACGTCGCAGGGGCCGACCAAGGCCCGATGCAGCGCACCGGCTTTCGACCTTCCGGCAACGAGGAAGTGGACATTGGCTGCGTGATTGATCGCCGGGAGCGTCAGCGTCAGGCGCTGAGGCGGCTCCTTCGGCACCCGCACCGCCACGACGCGTCGCTTGTCTTCCACGAGCGCCTTTGATCCGGGAAACAGCGATGCGATGTGTCCATCGGGAGCCAGTCCGAGAAGAATCAAATCGAAGCGTGGCCAATCATCGTTGAACTTCCGCTTCAGAAGAACCTCGTACTCGCGTGCCGCGTCGTTTGGATCAGCGTGGCCGGTTGGCATCGGATGCACCTGCGCGGCGGGAATCGGAACGGCATTCAGCAGTGTCTCCCGTACCATCCGATAGTTGCTTGCCGGATCATCCGGAGAGACGTACCGCTCATCGCCCCAGAACAGATGCACATGTTCCCAGGGGATCTGCTCTCCATACGCGGTCCCAAGCAGCCGGTACAGTGACCGCGGCGTGTTGCCTCCGGATAACGCCAGCGCACATGTGCCGCGCTGCGCGACAGCGGACCGGATGATACCGACAGCCTCTGCTGCCGCGGCCCGGCTTAGCGCGTCGATGTCGGGCAATACGTGGGCGCCCTGCACTCCAGTCAGCTTCCTCGTTTGACCTCATGGCCGCCGAATTGCTCCCGCATCAAGGCCAGTAGGCGGTCAGCAAATGCTGTCGTGTCACGCGAGCGCAGCCGCTGCATCAGCGCAAGGGTGATCACCGGCGCCGCGGTGTCCAGGTCCACGGCTTCAAACACCGTCCAGCGCCCCTCTCCAGAATCCGCGACATAGGGCACGACGTCGGACAGTTCCTGATCATCTTTTAGTGCTCTCGCTGTCAGGTCCAGTAGCCACGAGCGCACCACGCTCCCATGCCGCCAGATCTCAGCGATCTGATCGATCTTCAGATCGAGTTCTTTCTTGCGCTTTAAGATAGTGAACCCCTCGGCCAGCGCCTGCATCATGCCGTACTCGATGCCGTTGTGGACCATCTTGACGAAGTGCCCCGCGCCGTTCGGCCCGACATGTCCCCAGCCTTTGTCTGGTCCAGGCGCAAGGGTCTCAAAGATCGGACGCAGTTTATTGACGGCATCGCGCGGACCGCCGATCATCAGGCTGTACCCTTCCGTCAGCCCCCAGATGCCACCGCTGGTGCCCACGTCGACGTAGTTGATGTTGTGCTCAGAGAGCATGGCGGCCCGGCGCATGGTGTGTTTGTAGTACGAGTTGCCTCCGTCGATGATTGTGTCGCCCGGGCGGACGAGCGGTTGGAGTGTTGCCAGCGTCTGGTCCACGGAGTCGCCGGCGGGGATCATCAACCAGATCACGCGTGGAGGCCTGAGTTTCTCCACAAGGTCTGCCAGCGAGCGCACGCCCTCGGCGCCAAACCGCACGACACGCTGGACGCTCTCTTGGGTTCGCGCGTAGCCGACCACCCGATGCCCGCCACGCACCAGGCGTTCGCTCATGTTGGCGCCCATACGGCCGAGCCCGATCATGCCGAGTTCCATCGCATCTCCTCCGGAAACTACGGGTCGTAGGTCGTAGGTCGTGGGTCGTAGGATTCCTGGCCTAATTTGGGCCTTTTCTTCGCTACGACCTACCACCTACGACCTACGACCGGAGTTCGCAAGATGCCAGGCGGCCGGAGCCATTAGGCTTCCGGCCGCCGTTAGATCTTGGTTACCTACCCTTGACCATCTCGAATGCCCGTGCCGCGGCGTCCCAGTTCACGACGTTCCACCATGCTTTGATGTAGTCAGGCCGCCGGTTTTGATATTTCAGATAATACGCGTGCTCCCAGACGTCGAGTCCAAGAATCGGTCTGTTGCCTTCCATGACAGGAGCATCCTGGTTGGCCGTCGAGTAGACCTTGAGCTTGCCACCGCGGTCCGCCACCAGCCAGGCCCACCCAGAGCCGAAGCGACTCGTCGCGGCCTGGGCGAACTGCTCCTTGAATGTATCGAATGCGCCGAAAGTCGTTCGTATCTCCTCGGCGAGTTTCCCGGATGGCTCCTTGCTACCGCCGGGCTTCAACCATTGCCAGAACATCGTGTGATTGAGATGCCCGCCGCCGTTGTTCCGCACGGCTGTCTGGACCTCTGTCGGTAGATCGGAGAGACTGCTGAGCAGGTCTTCCACTTCCTTTTTCTGAAACGCGGCGTGCTTCTCCAGGGCAGCGTTCAGGTTGTTCACGTACGCCTGATGATGCTTGGTATAGTGGATCTCCATCGTCTGTGCGTCGATGTGCGGCTCCAGGGCATTGTACGGGAACCCCAGTTCGGGCAGTTTAAACGGATACGGCATTCTACGACCCCCTCTCAGGAATCAAAGCAGGATGTCAGGGACTCCCTCAGTTTTACCCCGCTGCACTAGACTGTCAAGGCAGAATCAGCAGAAAGAAAATCACGGCGGTCAGTGCGGCAGACGCAAGACACCAACTGCAAAGCGCGCGGAGCACGGACACCTGGAGATAGGTGAGATAGAGGTACAGGAGTAGCGCCACAGCGGTGGCAACGATTGCGAGCGAAGCGACCCCAGCGTTCCATCGGAGAAGCCACGGGAGCAACGCTATATAAAGGAAGAAAGCGACCCCGAGGGCGCCATTGGGGATTCCTAGCAGTCGTCCGTAAGGACTCCGGATAACCGCTGCGCATCCGCGGCCGATGCACAGCACAGGCCCAGGGGTTACCTGCTTGGACCAGACGTATGCGCTGATAAGTGTGCCCGCGAGCCCCAGCGCCGTGAGCGCTACCGCATTCACTACGACTCTTTTCGGGAGCGCAAGCGGAGGCCTTCGGGATTCCTGATAACGATATGGCGCTGGTCCACGTCGATCAGTCCATCGTCCCGGAAGTCACTCAACGTGCTTGTCACAGTCTCCCGCGTCGCACCGATCATGCTGGCGAAGTCGTGATGCGTGAGTCGAAGCGAGAGGCGCATCCCGCGGCCGTTGGTTTCTCCATACGTCTCGGCCAAGCGCAGCAGCAGCGAGGCGAGCCGGGCCGGCACTGTACGAAACACGAGATCTGCAATCTCTTCCTCGGTCTGGCGCAACCGTTCAGCGAGGACTCTCATCACGTGCAGCATGAGCTCGGGCTGGTTGCGGATGAGTTCGATAAAGTCGCCGCGCTGCAGGGTACAGATCAGCGAATCTTCGAACGCCTCCATGTGCACCGGCTCGCCCTTCCCAACGAGCGAAAGATCGCCAAAGAGATCGCCGGGTTCCAGCAAGGCCAGGATCTGCTCACGCCCATCGGCCGAGTAGCGCGACACCTTCACCCGCCCTTCCTTGATCAGGTACACCATTCCCGGCTGCTCATCGGGACCGAGAATCACTTTCCCTCTCGATACCTCGCGCATCGTGGTCCGCTCGGCAAGAGCATGGATCTCACGCTCGTCCATGCGGCTGAACAGGTTGATCTGCTTGAGGTACCATACCTTGTCGAGCTTGCGATTCATGCGCAATACCCTCGTTCAGCTTCCCGATCCATGGAAGGGATTCCCGCGCGGCCAGCACAACCAAGACTGCTGATGCCCGCGCCAACAGTTTCATTGCGCCGTTTGCAGCAACGGCTGGAAGAACTCGGTGCGATCGGCCGCGATCCTAAGGGTGGTATTACACGCCCTCCATTTTCGCCCGCGCACGTCGACGCCGTGCGACGTTGCGCGGCATGGATGCGTGAGGCAGGCTTGCGGGTCGGAGTCGACGAGTTCGGAAACCTGATCGGGTCCCGGCCCAGCGAGCTCGGATCTGCTCTGCTGGCGGGGTCGCATCTGGACACGGTGCCACAGGGTGGAATGTTTGACGGCGCGCTTGGCGTGGTGGCGGCCATTGAGTGCGCGCGCGTCCTGCATGAAGGCGGGCGGTCGCTGCGCCACCCGTTCGTCGCGATCGCGTTCGCCGAAGAGGAAGGTTACACGTTTGGCTCAGGTACGCTGTCGTCGCGCTCTCTGCTCGGCGAGATGCCCCGGGACCAGTTCTCGGAGTTGGTGGATCGCAGCGGGCGCACGTACGACGAGTACCTGCGGGCCCGCGCGCACGGGCTCCCGCAGGCACATGTGCCGGCGCAAGTACGAGCCTACATCGAGTTGCACGCGGAACAGGGTCCGCATTTGGAGCGCATGGCCAAACAGGTCGCGTCGGTCGATCAGATCGTCGGCAGCCAGCGCACGGTCGTGACGTTCGAAGGGCGCGCGGCCCACGCCGGAACTACGCCGATGGACAGGCGCGCCGACGCCCTGCTCGGGGGAGCGGAATTCGTGCTCGCGGTCAACGAAATCGCCACGGCTTCAAATGGTCGCGGAGTCGGCACCGTCGGGGAGCTGCACGCCTACCCTGGGGCAAGAAATGTGATCCCGGGAAAGACGGCGCTATCGGTGGAGTTTCGTAGCCAGGACGATACCTGGCTCACATCGGCCCGGGAGCGCGCAGACGGCGCCGCGGGAAAAATCGCGGGCCGTAGGAAGTTGGGCGTGAGGGTGACGCCATGGACCGGTTCTCTGGTTCAGCCGATGGACTCAGGACTTCAGCAGGCAATCCTCGCTGCGATGCGCCTGGCAGGACATGATGCCGTCACGCTATCAAGTTGGGCGGGGCACGACGCCGGCATCCTGGCGCGATATGTCCCCTCCGGGATGATCTTCGTCCCCAGCACCGGCGGGATCAGTCACGCTCCAGAAGAACACACCCCCTGGCCGGCGGTCGAAGCGGGAACGCATGTGCTACTCGAGACGATCCTCAGGCTCGACGCAACGGATGGGACGGGGGGCACGCTGCCGCTGGCGTACGCGGCGCGTTAGCATGACCACGCAGGTGGGAATCGCCGAACGGATCAGGACTGCCAACGCGGAGTTCATGGCGCGCGTCGGTAAGGCAGCGCCGTCCTTGGTCCGTGTCAGGCGTGCGCAGGAGGTCATTCCCGTGCTCACCGGTCGAACGGTCCTGCACGCGGGTCCCCCGATCACAGCCGAGCGACTCTGTGGCCCGATGCGCGGCGCGATTCTCGGAGCGTCCGTCCTGGAAGGCTGGGCGAAGACGGCTGAAGAGTCGGCCAGGCTACTCGATCGAGGGCAGATCACGCTGCGTTGCGCACATGACTGGAACGCCGTAGGACCGATGGCTGGCATCATCTCCGGATCGATGCCGGTGTTCGAGGTCCGCGACCAGACTTCGAAGACGACCGCTTACAGTACGATCAACGAAGGCATCGGCGCGGTGCTACGTTTTGGCGCCTACGATCCGATGGTGATCGACCGGCTGCGCTGGATTGCCGAGATCCTCGCGCCTGCGCTCGATCGCGCGCTTCAACACTTGGAAGGGCTTGCGCTCCTGCCACTTATGAACCGGGCGTTGTCCATGGGCGACGAGATGCACCAGCGCAACATCGCCGCGACCAGCCTGCTGTTTCGGGCACTCGCGCCGGCACTGGCGAAACAGAGCGCACCCCCCAACGCACTCGCACGCATCATGCAATTCTTGAGCGAGAACGACCAGTTCTTTTTGAACGTCGCCATGGCCGCGTGCAAAGCGGTCATGGACGGAGCCCGCGGGATTCCGCTTTGCACCGCAGTCACAGCCATGAGCCGCAACGGTGTCGAGTTCGGGATCCGGGTAAGTGGGCTCGGGGAAACCTGGTACGTCGCGCCGTCCCCCGTTCCCGACGGTCTGTACTTTCCCGGCTACGCAGCCGCCGACGCGAACCCGGATATGGGCGACAGCGCGATCGTCGAAACCGCCGGGCTCGGAGCCTTCGCCATGGCCGCCGCGCCGGCCGTCGCGGGATTCGTCGGTCTGGCATCGGCTCGCGAAGCCATCGCCACGACGCAGGCTATGAGCGCGCTCACGCTGGGACCAAGTCCACACTTCAAGATCCCTGCGCTGGACTTCGCGGGCACCCCGACCGGCATCGACATCCGCCGGGTCGTCGAGGTGGAGACGACGCCGATCATCAATACCGGCATTGCTCACCGGCGGGCTGGAGTGGGGCAAATCGGCGCAGGCATCGTCCGCGCCCCCCTCGACGTATTTCAGCAGGCTCTGACCGCATTCGTCGAGCGATACGCGAGTCCGGCCGCGTCCCCGGGCGGACGGTCGTAGGAAAGACACATGGAACTGCCGACGCGCTTGCTGTGTGGCACGGGGCCTACGAACCCTGACCCACGGGTGCTGCGCGCGATGTCGGCGCCACTCCTCGGTCAGTTCGATCCAGAATTTACGTCCATCATGGAAGACGTCATGGCTTTCGCCCGGCAGGTCTTCCGGACCTCAAACCCGCGCACGTTCGCGGTCTCGGCAACAGGCCGCGGTGGAATGGAGGCGGCCATCGCGTCACTTGTCGAGCCTGGGGATCGCGTGCTCGTGGCGAACTGCGGACGGTTCGGCGACCTCTTCGTTGATCTCGCCACCCGCTACGGCGCGCGTGTCTCGCAGGTCACTGCGGAGTGGGGACACGTCATCGATCCACAGAAGATTGAAGCATCACTGAAGCGTACCCCTGCAAAGGTCGTCGCGATTGTGCACGGCGAGACATCGACCGGCATGTTGCAGCCCCAGATGGAAGAGATCGGCCGCATCTGCCAAGAGCGCGATGCACTGCTCGTTGTCGACGCGGTGGTTACACTCGGAGGAGTGCCGGTAGAAGTCGACGACTGGCAGATCGACATGTGCACATCGGGGACGCAGAAGTGCCTGGGGTGCCCATCCGGCATGGCGCCGGTCACCTACAATGCCCGAGCCGAACATGCGCTTGCAGACCGCAAGAATCCTGTCGTGAGCAACTACTTCGACCTGTCGCAGCTCCAGCGGCACTGGAGCCCGGAGCGGTTGAACCATCACACGCTGCCCACCAGCATGACGTACGGGCTGCACGAAGCGCTGCGCTTGATCGTTGACGAAGGACTCGAGGCGCGATGGACACGCCATCGCCGCGCCGGTGACGCGCTCAAAGCCGGGCTAGAAGCGATGGGAGTCCGGCTCTTCGGCGATCCGAGGCATCGGCTGCCGATGATTACCGCAATGCACATCCCAGAGGGCGTGCCCGATGAAGCCGCACGCGCCCAATTGCTCCAACAGTTCGGGATTGAGGTCGTGACCTCGTTCGGTCCGCTCCGCGGCCGCATCTGGCGCATCGGCACAATGGGCTACAACGCTGAGTTGAAAACCGTTGTCACAGTCCTAGCCGGACTGGAGCACGTCTTCCGGTCCAGTGGATTAAAGATCCCGCAAGGCGCCGGTGGGGACGCCGCCGAAAAAGCGTATTCCCCAATCTCCACAAATGAAAGGCGGCCGCCATGACCTCAGATCCGTTCGTCGAGTTTAAGAGCAGGCAGCGCGAGGGGTGGGCGTTCTTCGCACCTCTTGAGGCCTACACCACGCCGCCGGCGGCGCACCTAGTGCGATTCGCTGGAGTGCGACCCGGACAAACCGTGCTCGATGTGGGGACCGGCACAGGCGTGGTGGCCATCACAGCGCGCCGGGTCGGTGCCTCGGTCACGGGACTCGATTTGACGCCCGAGCTGTTAGCGCGCGCCAGGGAGAGTGCGGTCTTGGCGAACGTGAACGACATCGTGTGGCGGGAGGGTGACGCCGAGAGCCTCCCGTTCGCCGATGCGTCTTTCGACGTTGTGCTCAGCCAGTTTGGCCACATGTTCGCACCGCGACCCGAGATCGCCACACGCGAGATGCTGCGTGTACTGAAGCGCGGCAGTCGTCTCGCATTTGCCACGTGGCCTCCTGAGCACTTCCTCGGCAAACTGTTCAGCCTCGTCGGCAAGTATGTTCCACCGCCACCCGGCGTGGCCCCAACGCCGGAGTGGGGAAACCTCACCGTGGTTCGCGAGCGTCTGGGCAGCGGCGTGCGCGATGTCTTCTTTGATCGTGGCGACATGATGTTTCCTGCGTTGAGCCCACAGCACTATCGCGCCACCATCGAGAAGACTTCAGGCCCGGTCATCAGTCTGGTGCAGAGGCTACAGAACGACCGTGAAAAGCTCGACACCTTTCGCAGGGAGCTCGAGACACTGGTGGAGGAGTACCTCGCGGACAACGTCGTACGGCACGACTATCTGCTGACCCGCGCGATCAAGGTCTAGAAGGGCGGGCCAGCCATCGCCCACCTGGAGTGGATCTGGCTGCGCTCTGAAGGTCAATCGTTTCACCTCGTCGCACTACGCGATCAATCCACCCGCGCATCCGACGTCCTATGAACGGAGAGTGCTTGTGCCGCGACTGTAGCCAGTCGCGATCCACCGTCCACTGGCGTTCCATATCCACGATCAGTAAGTCCGCATCAGCGCCGACCTGAATGGCGCCTTTTTGTGGCCAGAGGCCGGCGATCTTCGCCGGATTCTCGGAGAGCAATTTCGCGAGCTGCTCGAGGGGCATCTCGCGACGATGGACACCCTCTGTCAGCATCAAAGGCACCAGGGTCTGCACACCGGTAATACCGCCCCAAGCTTCGAAAATGTCCTCATCGCCTCGCGTTTTGTCTTCCGTAGGACAGGGAGAGTGGTCTGAGGTGATGCAGTCGATACGCCCCGCCAGCACATCCTCCCACAGGCCAAACTGAGTTTCCCGATTCCGCAAAGGCGGTGCACACTTTGCCACAGGACCGAGCTGGGTGAGATCATCGTCCGTCAACGTGAGGTAGTGCGCGCATGTCTCGACCGTCACACGGTGACCCGACGCTCTCGCGGCCTGAATCATCTCCGCCCCTTCTGGAAGGCTCATGTGGACGATATGCAGGCGGCAACCGGTCCGGCTTGCCAGAAAGAGCGCCCTCTGAATGGCTTCGAGTTCGGCCGCGGGTGGCCGCGATTCGCCCCACGCACGCCGATCTCGCCGGCCCTCGCCGCGCAACTGCTCCGTCAGGCGCTGCGTGATCCAGTTGCTCTCCGCATGCACAGCGAGGAACTGGCCGAGGTCTGCGAGGCGGGCCAGCCCCTCGTGCAGCATCCCGTCGTCGACAAACGTGAACTCCTCAGTCCCGCTGTCGCACATGAACGCTTTGAAGCCGATGACACCGCTGCGCGCGAGCCCGGGCAGTTCATCAAGATTGTTGGTCACAAGCCCTCCCCACAACGCAAAGTCCACCACCGATTGCCCCTGCGCAGCCGCAACTTTGGCGCTGAGCGCATCAACCGAGGTCGTCGAAGGAATCGAGTTTAGCGGCATCTCGACCACGGTCGTTACTCCACCAGCGGCTGCTGAGCGGCTTCCGGGCCCCCAGCCTTCCCAGTGCGTCCGGCCCGGCTCGTTGAAATGCACGTGAAGGTCGACGGCGCCGGGAAGCACAACCAATCCGCGGGCGTCGATTACCTCATGACCCAAGAGCTCGTCCTGCTGGATCGTTGCGACTCGGCCAGCAGCAATGCCGACGTTTGCCACCAGAGTCCCCGCCGGCGTGACCACATGTCCGCCGCGCACGACCAGGTCGAAGCTCACGTCCTGGCCTCCGACCTGTTGCGGATTGCTTTTAGCCAGTCTCGTCGGATGAGCGCGCTCCCGGGGCGAATTACGAACCAGTAGAAGGCGAATTTTCGTCGTGCGACTTCATCCGTAGCGAAGATCCGAGTCTCGGTAGTCACACGTGAAGTCTCGTCGTCACCGTCTACAAGAAAATTTGCAGCGACTTTGACATGATCGGCCATGGAGAACGCTATGAATTCTTCGGGCCTAGTGAGCGGGTAGGCACGCTGGACCGGTCTCCAAAACCGGCCGACGGCGCCGAGAACCAATTCGGGTCCAATCTCGTCGGCCAGCAGCACAAAGCCGGCTTGGAGGAACGCTGAAAGTATCGGCACCGTCCTGCTCGACGGACCGCGTGCTTGACGGGCGAAGCGAAGGCTGAACGAACGGATCGTCATCAGGATCACGAACAGGCTGATCTCTGCCGGCGTCACCGTCTTGACGGCCTGATAGCAGCGGGATGCCGAAGCGTTTACATGGATGGAGTGAATCTCATTGAAGTGGTAGGTGGGCAGAAACTCGTCGATCCTGAGGCTATTCTTGACCTTCAATCTCTTTTCCAGCCGCCAGACCGTGGAGTTTCGGGACGGGCTCGGGATACGGCACATCTGGTGCCGGCGGTGGACCGGAAGACGTGACCGGCGGACTCAAGCCGATGAGATCATCTGGGCGCACCGGAACCCGGTTGAGTTCCCGGCCAGTGGCGTTCCGAAGCGCAGCGGCGATCGCCGCGGTCGACACGACGGTTGAAGGCTCGCCCGCCCCCTTTGCGCCGAATGGCACGCCCGGCTCAGGCTCTTCCACGAGCTGGGACACAACGGGCGGCATATCAAGAATCGTGGGGATCAGGTAATCAGTGAATGACGCGTTGCGGATCTTGCCGTCCTGGAGCTGAATCTCTTCCATCAGCGCGAGCCCAAGGCCTTGGGCTGTGCCACCCTCGATCTGTCCGTACACGTTTTGGGGATTGATCGCGTTGCCGACGTCCTGCGCGGTGGCGATTTGGACCACGCGCACCAGTCCGAGGTCTTCATCCACCTCAACTACGGCGCGCTGCGCCGCAAACGCAAACGTCACGTGGGGGTCGCCTTGACCATCCTTATCGATTGCACGAGTCTTCCGGTGATGATAAACACGAGTTGCCTCAATTGGTGGGTCCAGAAATTGCTGGATCCGCGCGATCGGTGTGTTTGCGTCGAGCACGTCCTCTCCGCTGATCGACAGCGGCCCGCGGAGCACCCGCCCAGTCTTCTGCGCCCACTGCCGCACACGATCAAGGAGCACAGTCCGAACCGCGACGGCAGCGAGCTGCGCAGCGCCTCCTGACATCATCGTCTGCCGCGACGCCGAGCTCGAACCGGCGGAACCAATAGCGGTATCGGAGGGATGCAGCACGACGTTGTCGATGCCGAGCTCGGACCGCACCACCTGCACTAAGATGGTATGCACGCCCTGGCCGACCTCGGCTGCGGCGCTGTGGACTTCCGCGATGGGTCCGGCGGATCCGGCGAATAACTTGACGCGGCACTCTGACGAATCATCAAACCCTTCACTGTACCCAATGTTCTTGTAGCCTACCGCGAATCCGACGCCGCGTCGCAGTCCCTCACCTCGACTGACGTTTCCAGATCCGCCTGGGTAATCAATGGAGTCGTGTCGTTCGCCGGACTCGCCGGGTAGCGGAATCCCCCAACACTGCTTGATGATCTCGCGAACCGGCGCGCTGCCGCGAATGACCTGTCCGGTCGGCAGCACAGAACCGGTGTGCACCGCGTTCATGACGCGCAACTCAACCGGGTCAATCCCGAGCGCCTTCGCGAGTTTGTCCATCTGCGCTTCGTACGCAAAGCAGGCCTGGACCGCCCCAAATCCTCGCATCGCCCCGCATGGCGGGTTGTTGGTATAGACAGCCGTCCCTTCAACGAGGACATTGGGCACTTCGTACGGCCCAGCCGCGAATGTTGAAGCATTTCCAATAACGGCGGTCGACGACGACGCGTACGCTCCCCCGTCGACAAGCAGCCGGGCGCGCACATTTACCAGACGTCCATTGGGCGCGGCGCCGTGGCGCATCCAGATCCTGGTGGGATGCCGGTGCACATGTCCGTAGAACGACTCTTCCCGCGTGTATGACATCTTCACGGGTTTGCGGGTTCGAAGCGCCAGCATGCAGGCATGGATGTGCATGCTGACATCCTCCCGCGCGCCGAACGCGCCGCCCACCCCCGCGAGATGCAGCCGCACCTGTTCTTTGGACAATCCGAGACATGGTGCCACCTGTTCCTGGTCGACATGGAGCCATTGCGTGGCGACGTAAAGATCGATGCTGCCGTCGGGCCCAGGAACCGCGAGGCCTGACTCAGGCCCGAGCATGGCCTGATCCTGCATCCCAGTCTCGTAGTAGCCCTCCACCCAGACATCTGCCCTCGCGTTGGGATCCCCATGGACGATGCGCACATGCCGCAGCACGTTGCCGAAGTCATGCAGCCGCAGCGCATCCGGCCTGAGCGCTTGTTCCATGTCGGTCACCGCGGGCAGCACTTCGTAGTCAACTTTGATCCTGTCGGCAGCGCGGCGCGCAACCTCGAGATCAGTCGCGGCGATAATCGCCACAGGCTCGCCCTCATAACGCGCCCGATCTCCTGCCAGCACAGGCTGGTCCGCAAAATCCAACCCGAACGTCTTCTTCCCTGGGACGTCGGCGGCCACCAACACCGCATGGACGCCCGGACTGCTCAGCGCCTGCGAAGTATCAATCGAGCGGATTCGCGCGTGGGGGTGCGGGGTCCGAAGTGTATAGCCCCAGAGCATATCCTCAGCCCACAGGTCGCTGCCGTACAGAAACTGACCTTTGACCTTGGGAATACCGTCAACCCGGGGTGCGCTCTCGCCGACCCTGCCTCGTACACGCTCCGCGATCTTCGTGCTCACGCTTCTACACTCAGCAGCCGCTTGGCCCTACGGCTCGCTTCTTTAATAATGTCATCTTCACGAACGTTTTGGAGCCGCCCGTTTCGTACGACGGAACGGCCATCAACAAAGAGATCGCGCACGCGCTGTGGGAGAGCGAAGACAAGCGCTGCGACCGGATCAACCTCAGCTCCCACAAACCCCAGACTGTCAACACTAAACAAGGCGATATCTCCGCGCTTCCCGACTTCGAGTGAGCCGATGTCCTCGCGTCCCAGGCACACTGCGCTGCCGCGCGTCGCGACGCGCAGCGCCTCGCGGGCCGTCATCGCCGTCGCCCCGGCGCGACCCCGTGTCACGAGCATCGCCTGACGAACCTCCGCCAGCATATGGCCGGAATCGTTCGAGGCAGAGCCGTCTACGGCAAGCCCGACGGCTGCGCCCGCATCGATCAGATCTCGCGCCGGCGCAATGCCCGACCCCAAGCGGAGGTTTGAGGTTGGACACCACGCAACAGCGGCGCCGGTGCGCGTAATCCTTCGAATGTCGTCGCCATTGAGGTGCACGCAGTGCGCCAGCCACACATCAGGCCCGAGCCAGCCCAGATCGTCGAGCAGCTCGATCGGCCGTCGATCGAACTTCTGGCGGCAGTACGCCTCTTCGTCGATCGTCTCTGCAATATGGGTATGGAGGCGTACGCCGAGCCGCCGTGCAAGCGTGGCTGACTCGCGCATGAGACGCGGGCTGACCGAGAACGGAGAGCACGGAGCTACCGCGATCCGCAGCATCGCCCCCGGCCGGGGATCGTGCAGGCGATTGATCGCACTTTCAGTTTCACTCAGGATCTTGTCGGGGTCTTCGACGATCGAGTCCGGCGGTAACCCGCCCTGGGATCGGCCGAGGTCCATCGATCCACGACAGGGATGGAAGCGAAGCCCGATTGCGCGGGCCACGTTGACTTCCTCTTCGAGAATGCCGGTGACCCCGCTGGGGAACACGTAGTGATGATCGGTGGTTGTTGAGCACCCTGACAGAGCGAGTTCCGCGAGCCCCACGCGCGCCGATGAGCGCACCCAATCGAGATCGATCCTCGCCCAAATAGGATAAAGCTCTTGCAGCCAGCCGAAGAGCCCCTGGTCTTGCGCGCGCACCCGTGTCAGCGATTGATAGAGATGATGGTGCGTGTTGATCAGCCCCGGAAGGGCAATCGTTCCGCGACCATCGATGGTCTGCGCGGGCGTGCGCGGTGGCACCCCGACACCAACCCAGCTGATGACACCCTCTTCTATAAGGATGGAACCTCCCCCGATTTCGGTTCCGGGGTCATCCATCGTGACGACGACATCGCATTTCTCAATGAGCACACTGGTGTTCCGCGTTCCCTCGTTCCCGCGTTCCCTCGCTCCCGTCATTTGTTCATTCTTTTCGCCGCCACGTTCACGGCATCGATGATTTTCGCGTAACCTGTGCAGCGGCAGAGATTGCCCGCCAGCGCTTCGCGGATGACGCCCTCGGCAGGCTTGGGATCGCGCTCGAGCAGGTCCGCGACGGCGACGATCAGGCCCGGCGTGCAGAAGCCGCACTGGACCGCGCCGGTTTCGAGGAATGCCTCCTGGACGGGATGCAGCCCCTCGCTGCTCGACAGGCCTTCCACGGTCCGTACTTCTCGTCCGTCCGCCTGCGCAGCAAGCACGAGGCACGAGCACACGAGCTCTCCGTCGAGCCAAACAGAACACGACCCGCACTCGCCCTGCTCGCACGCATTCTTCGAACCCACTAGACCCAGTTTCTCTCGAAGGAGGAACAGCAGGCTCGCTCCCGGCCAGACTTCGGCCTCACGCTGCTCTCCATTGGCAAGGATTTTGATAATCATGTCGCGTCGCCGCGTTACCCCGTTACCGCGTTACCGTGAGTTTCCTGTCATCGAGCGCCCATCGGAGCGCCCGTCTGGCCAGGACTGCACACGCGTGGCCCCGGTACGCCGCCGTGCCACGAACGTCATCAATCGGCCGCGCCGCGGCGGCAACGTGCTCACCAAACTCTTCGATTACCTTCGCAGGCAAGGACGCGAATGGATCCTTCCACACACCGGCCCTGTCCATGGCTTGGGCCGCAAACGCTTCCGCGTCGCGAGCCCGAAGAATCGTCGGCCCGACTGAGCCCAGCGCGACGCGCACCGTGGGTGCATCCTCATCCACGACCAAACAAAGGCTGGCCAGGGCAATGACCATCGCATTCCGCGTGCCGATCTTTGAAAAGGATCCCGGACCACGGACGATTCTCCATTGAGCGCCGAGAATCAATTCATCCGGCGCGAGAGCGTTTTTCTTCGGACCGGTCATGAACTGAGCAAACGGCAGCCTCCGTGTCCTCCGGCCCGCCTTCACGATCACGACCTCCGCGTCATATGCGGATAACACAGGCAGCGCATCGCCGGCAGGGGAGGCTGTTCCAAGATTTCCGCCAACCGTAGCCCGGTTGCGGATTTGCGGGGAACCGACGGTGCGCGAAGCCTCGATCAACGGACGGAACTGAGGAAGATCTCTGACGATCTGGCTGTACGTGACGCCGGCTCCGAGGAAGAACGTCCCGTTCTCACGCCGCCAGACCTTGAGTTCAGGAACCCGGCTGATCTCGATGATTGCTTCAGGACGCTTTCTGTCGAAGTTGAGCTCCACCATCAGATCGGTGCCACCGGCGATAGGCACCGCA
>Ga0209853_1000028_pt1 | contig 38719 bp, 37 predicted proteins | sample GWRWS1_30_40_FD_187224 | JGI IMG/M metagenome (GOLD analysis project Ga0209853, IMG submission 187224) | Riverbed sediment microbial communities from areas with vegetation nearby in Columbia River, Washington, USA - GW-RW S1_30_40 (SPAdes)... | ecosystem: Environmental > Aquatic > Freshwater >...
GGCCGTGGAGGACCTCGAGCGGTTCCGCCCGGTCCGGGTGTGGAAGCGGGGACGGCTGGTGGCCAGAGACGGCAAGCCACTGAACGTCCCGAAGTCGCCGATGCCCGACTGGATGCGGGGCAGCGTGCACGTGCCGCCCCTTTCCGCGGAGCACTTTCGGATCGAGGCCGACGGCCGGGTCCGGGTGATCGGGGTGGAGGCGGGCCAGATCGTGACCCGGGCCCTGGTGGAGGAGGCCACCCATGTCGGCGGGGAGGGAGTGGCCGACCCCGCCCGGGACCTGGCCAAGATCGCGGTGATCGAGCGCCACCGGATGACCGGCCGGATCGGCCTGGGGTTCGTCCGGGGGTTCGGACTGAAGCGCGGAGCCCTCGCCTCCACCTACGCCCACGACGCGCACAACGTTGTGGTAGTAGGGATCGACGATGCCGACATGGCGGCCGCCGCGAACCGGCTGGTCGAGACGGGCGGCGGCCAGGTCGCCGTGGCCGGCGGGGCAATCCTCGGCGAGGTGCCCTGTCCGTTCGGCGGGCTGCTCTCCGACCTCCCGGCCGAGCAGGTCGCCGCGATGGTGCACGGCATGGGCAAGGCCGCAGAGGAGATGGGTGCCACCCTCCCGTCACCGTTCATGGCCATGTCGTTCCTGGCCCTGTCGGTGGTCCCGGAGCTGAAGCTCACCGACCGCGGCCTGGTGGACACGGTTCGATTCGAGCTGGTGCCGCTCCAGGTCTGAGCCCGAAGTCGAGCGGAACTCGGCCTCCCTCAGGTGCCGGGGACCCCTCGCACCGTCTCCGCGATCGCCGCCGCCGAGATGCCGGCCGCCTCGCGCAGCTCGTCCGCGGTCCCGGAGCCCGGCAGCCCGGTCACGGCGAGCTTGATCACGCGGCCCGACAACTCGCCGCCCGCGGCCAGAGCCTCCAGGACCGCGTCGCCCAGACCGCCCTCGACCCAGTGGTCCTCCACCACGACCACGGTCCCGGTCTCGCCAAGCGCGGTTCGAAGCGTCTCGGCGTCGATGGGCTTCACCGAATAAGCGTCGATGACCCGGACGGCCACGCCCTCGGCATCGAGCGCGTCCGCCGCCTTCAGCGCCTCGAACACGGTCACGCCGGCTCCCACGACCGTGGCGCGGTCGGCATCGCTCCGGCGGAGCACCCTGCTCCCGCCGATGGGGAACTCCTCGCTGGCGTCGTAGAGCTTCGGCGTGTTCTCGCGGGTGGTGCGGATGTATGAGATGCCGGGGCGCTCGGCCATGGCCCACGTGAGCTTCGCGGCCGCATTGCCGTCGGCCGGGTACAGGACGGCGGAGCCGTGGACGGCGCGCATCATGGCTAGGTCCTCCAGCGCCATCTGGGACGGACCGTCCTCGCCGATCGAAACTCCGGCGTGCGAGCCGCTCAGCCTGAGGTCCGCCCGGCTCACCGCGGCCATCCTGACGAAGTCGTAGGCGCGGGTCAGGAACGCGCCGAACGTCGCCGCGAAGACGGTCTTGCCCAGGGCCTGGAGCCCCACGGCGACCCCGGCCATGCACTGCTCGGCGATGTACAGCTCCACGAACCGGTCCGGCGCGACCCTCTGGAAGTCCTCCGTGTGGGTGGAGTTCGAGACCTCGCCGTCGAGCACCACCAGGTCCGGCCGGGCGGCCATCGCCGCCAGGGTCTCGCCGAACGCCTTACGCGTGGCGATCCCCTCCTCGTACGTGGGGAGCTCGAACGTCCACGGGGTCGGCGGCGGGGCGATCCTGGCCTCCGGCTTCGGGGGCGTGATGACCATGGAGCGCGGACCGCCGAGCTCGGCGATGGCTTGCTCCGCCTCCTCCTTCGACAGCGCTTTGCCGTGCCAGCCCTCCTGGTTCGCCACGAGCGAGACGCCGTGGCCCTTCTCGGTCCTCGCCACGATCAGCACCGGCCGGCCGGCCTCCTCGGCCTCCCCGTAGGCCCGGTCGATGGCGGCGACGTCGTGGCCGTCCACCTGGATGGCGAGCCAGCCGAACGCGCGGGCCCGGTCGGCGTAGGCGTCGCCGTCCCACTGGAGCATGGTCGGACCTCGCTGGCCCAGGCGGTTCATGTCGAGCACGGCGATGAGGTTGTCCACGCCGTGGAACGATGCATTGGCCATGGTTTCCCACACGGAGCCCTCCGCGGACTCGGAGTCGCCCATAAGCACCCACACGCGGGCCGGGTTCGTATCGAGCTTCATGGCCAATGCCATGCCGAGTCCGATGGGCAGTCCCTGGCCGAGCGACCCGGTGGCCACGTCGATCCACGCCATCCCGGGAACCGGCGCCGGATGCCCCTCCAACGGACTTCCGAACCTGCGGTACGTCATCAGCTGCTCGTCGGTGATCGCTCCGATCGCCTTCAGCACCGAGTACATCAGGGGCGACGCATGGCCCTTCGACAAGACGAACCGGTCGTTGGCGGGGTTCCTGGGGTCGGAGACGTCGTACCGGAGGTGGTCGGCGTACAGCACGGCGAGCAGGTGCGCAGCGGACAGTGACGAGGTGGGGTGCCCCGAGCCGGCCTCCGTCGAGGCTCGGATGCCGTCGACTGCGAGCTGCGCCGCCAGCGCGTTCCACTCCTGGACCTTGTCCATCCGCGCCTCCCGTGGTGTCCGTTCATATTCCAGCTTATCCGCCGACCGTGAGATGGTGGCCCGATGACGCTCCGGTGAAGCCGCCGATCGCGCCGATGCTCGCCAAGCTGGCGGACGAGATCCCTGGCGGGGAGCAGTGGCTGTATGAGCCGAAGTAGGACGGGTTCCGTGCCGTGGTGTTCAAGGACGGCCAGGAGGTCCGGCTGCTCAGCCGGGACGACCGACGGCTCGGCCGGTACTTCCCCGAGCTCGTCTCCGTGCTCCAGGCTGCCCTGGTGGACCGGTTCGTGGCGGACGGCGAGATCGTCGTGGTCATGGGGACCGGCCTCGGGTTCGACGAGCTGCTCCAGCGGATCCACCCCGCGGAGTCTCGGGTTCGCAAGCTGGCTGCCGAGTGGCCGGCGACCCTCGTCCTGTTCGACGCCCTGGCCAGGGACGACGGGGATCTCCGGGCCCTGCCGTTCGCCGAGCGGCGGGCCGAGTTCGTGTGGCTCCTGCGGGACGCCGGCGCGAACGTTCGGGTGGGGACCGTCCGCGACCTCCGTCCCGGGCCGGAGCTCGCGCTGGCCCCCCAGACCGACGACCTCCGTCTGGCCACGACGTGGTTCGAGGACGAGGAGGGCGTGGGGCAGGACGGCATCGTGGCCAAGCCGGCCGACCTTCCGTACCGCTCCGGCGAGCGGGCCATGGTGAAGGTGAAGCACCACCGCACCGTCGACTGCGTGGTTGGCGGCGACCGGCCGGCGAAGGCCGGAGGGGGCGTGGGGAGCCTGCTGCTCGGCCTGTACGAGGAGGACGGCGCGCTCCAGTTCGTCGGGCACCCCTCCTCGTTCACGGCCGCGCAGCGGAGGGAAGTCCGAGAGCTGGTTCGGCCGCTGGAAGGAGGCGAGAGCTTCGGTCAGGGGCGGACCCCCGGCGGGCCCAGCCGATGGAGCGCGGGCCGCGACTCGTCGTGGGTCAACATCCAGCCCACGCTGGTGTGCGAGGTTCAGTTCGACCGTCTCCAGGGCGGGCGGTTCCGTCACGCCGCGCGGTTCCTGCGGTGGCGCCTGGACCGCGATCCGCGGTCCTGCACGTTCGGGCAGTTGCTGCGTTCCCCGCCGGCCTGACCTCGAACGGGGGCCCGCCGGAGCGAGACCGGCGTCCTGCTACCCTGTGCCGCATGGCTGATTACAAAGAGGTCCGCGTCGAGCGGCTCTATCTCAAGGTCCCGAACACCGACAAGCTGCGGAAGACCGCAACAGGTCGGCACAGCCATCTCCTGTCCTCCGGGTGGCGGGAGGTGGAACGCAAGCCGGGCTTCGACCACGTCTGGGTCCGGTACGAGCGCACCGGACTGACGCCCCTCAAGCTCCGTCTGCCGAGGGGCGGCGCCGAGGTCCCCCGCATGGAGCGCCGGCCCCGCGGCCAGTTCCAGGGCGGCGGCCGGGGCGGGCGTGGAGGGTTCCGGGGCGGGGGTCGTGGCGGCGGCGGTGGCGGTGGCCGCGGTGCCCCCGGTGCGGGTGGAGCGCGCGGTGCCCCCGGTGCGGGTGGAGCGCGCGGTGCCCCCGGTACGGGTGGAGCGCGCGGTGCCCCCGGTGCGGGTGGAGCCCCCAGTGCCCCGGGTGGAGCTCCCGGCGCGGATGCCGCCGGCGGTGGGGGCGCCGGAGCCCGTCCGGCCGGCGCGGGCGACACCGGCGGTCAGGCCGCTTCGTAGCGACGCCGAATGTGACGAAAGACCCGCCGCGGCGGGTTCCTCGTTTCGTTTCGGGTTCGGATCGGCTCAGCCGACCAGCCGGACGTTCGTCGCCTGGGGTCCCTTCTGACCCTGGGTGACCTCGAACTCGACGGCCTGGCCCTCTTCGAGGTTGCGGTAGCCCTCACCCGTGATCGCGCTGAAGTGCACGAAGACGTCGGGGCCGCCCTCCTGGGAGATGAAGCCGTACCCCTTCTCGGGGCTGAACCACTTCACGGTACCGGTTGCCACTAGCAATCCCCTCCTTCCTTGGCGCCGAACGGGTCGGGGAAGCCGCCCGTCGGGCCGCCGGCGATTCGCCGGGAGGGAACTGCTCGTGGTGCGAACTGGCGTACTACGATGCTGCCCCTCACGCGCACGATACCACCCCGCCTCGGCCATCGCCCCCCGCTCGAGACCACGGAGGAGGCCTCGGCCGAACATCCTTCGGTTCCTGAGCTATTCGGCCGGACGGATGCCCTGTATCATGCCATCCGGAGGCGATCTGTTCGACGTCCTCAGGTCCGGGAGGCGGCGACCCGAGCAACATGAGGGGAGGTCTGGATGAGCGACGAGCAGGAGCGTTCGGGCGAGCAGGAGCGCGCTGGCGAGCAGGAGCGTGAGAGGGGCGGGCGCCCCAAGCACGTTGCCGGCAAGGCCCACGCCGCGGAGCAGCCCTTCCCGTACCCCCTGAAGCGCGAGTTCGTGGAGCCGGACTGGACCCGTCTCCCCGGCTTCACCGACGTCACGGTCGAGCAGTGGGAGAGCGCCCAGTGGCAGCGCGCCCAAACCGTGAAGAACCTGGTCGAGATGAAGCGCGTCCTCGGCCCGCACCTCGACGACGAGCTCTACGCCGACATCGAGCGGGACCAGCAGGAGCGGTCCACGATGTCCATGCTCATCCCGCCCCAGATGATCAACACCATGGACGAGCGAGACCTCCGAGCCGACCCGGTCCGCCGGTACATGGCCCCCGCCTTCTCCGACCGGCACCCCGAATGGACCAGCCACCCCATGGCCGCTCGGGACAGCCTGCACGAGGCCGACATGTGGGCCGTCGAGGGCCTCACCCACCGCTACCCGACGAAGGTCCTCGCGGAGATGATCCCGACCTGCCCGCAGTACTGCGGCCACTGCACTCGGATGGATCTTGTGGGGAACGACACCGCCCAGATCCTGAAGTACAAGTTCGAGCTGAAGCAGCAGGAGCGGTGGGACGCGATGCTCGACTACCTGCGGCGCACCCCGTCGGTTCGCGACGTGGTGGTCTCGGGGGGCGACGTGGCCAACATGCCGATCAAGCGGCTCGAAGACTTCGTGGTGAAGCTCCTCGACATCCCGAACATCCGGGACATCCGCCTGGCCACCAAGGGCCTGATGGGGATCCCCCAGCACTTCCTCCAGGACAACGTGCTGGAGGGCTACGCGCGGATGGCCCGGACGGCGAGGGATCGGGAGGTGGACATCGCGATCCACACCCACATCAACGCGGCCCAGCAGGTCACGCCGCTCGTGGGCAAGGCCGTTCGCGCCCTCCTCGACATGGGATACCGCGACGTACGGAACCAGGGCGTCCTGCTCCGTGGGGTGAACACGACGCCGGAGGCGCTCCTCGAGCTGTGCTTCATGCTCCTCGACCACGGGAAGGTCATGCCGTACTACTTCTACATGTGCGACATGATCCCCAACTCGGAGCACTGGCGGACCTCGCTGGCCGAAGGCCATGACCTCCAGTACTCGCTCCTCGGCTACCTCCCGGGCTTCGCCACTCCTCGAGTGGTGTGCGACGTCCCGTTCGTGGGCAAGCGGTGGGTCCACATGGTGAAGAACTACGACCGGACCCGCGGCATCTCATACTGGACGAAGAACTATCGGACAGGGATCGAGTTCGAGGATCCCGACGCCCTCGGCCGCGAGTACCCTTACTACGATCCCATCTACACCCTCCCCGAGGAGGGCCAGGAGTACTGGCGAGAGTACATGCGCAAGGACCGCCGCCAGCTCCAGCCGGTCTAGCGGGACGCGGAACCGCACCCTTCACGAGGGAGCAGCCGGGAGTTCGTAGACAAGCCAGCCGGGCGCCTCCGGAACGCCGGTCGCCGGCAGACCGTCGAGCGCCGAGCCCGACGGGGGTGGCATCCGCAGCACGACGAACACCGGGTACCCTCCATGGACCAGAGGCCGGAGCGCTTCGATCGCGCCGTCGTCCACCGCCCGCAGGTTCCGGCCATCGCAGCCGGAGGAGAACGCGATCTGGGGGAAGCTATCCAAGCTGGCGAGGGCGCAGGGGCCCTCGCCGGCCAGGTCTCGGACGGTCAGGCCCACGTGGCGCGGCGCGGCGCGGGCGACGGAAGCACTCGCCTCGATCCGGTTCGCCGTCCCGACGTGCCAACCGGTCCACGCGGCCACCAGGGCGATCGCCAGGACGGCGGCGGCCGGCGAAGCGGCCCGATTTCTCAGCAGGTATGCCACGCCGGCCGCCGCCGGCACGCACAGGAGTGCGTACGCCGGGAGCAGGAACCGGGGGGCGAGGCCCGACACCACCAGGAGGTACTCCAGGGCCAGGGTGAGCCCGCCGAGGGTCGCGGCTACCAGGGGGCCGAAGGCCGCCGACCTCCTGCTCCGGGCCAGGGCCGAGGCGGCGAGGACGGCGACCGCCCCCACCCACAGCGCCCCTCCCACCGGGACGCGCGCGGGCTGCTCCGGCCCGATGGTCGGCCCGTTCGTCAGGGCGAGGTACTGACGGGCCTTCTCCCCCAGGCCGCCCGGGGCGACGTGGCCCACGTTCCCCGCCTCGCGGAGGGCCGCCAGCGGATCCCCGTACCGCATCGACATCTCCACCAGCCAGGGCGCCCACCCCGCGGCCACGCCGCCCCCCAGCCACGCGAGCGCTCGGAGCGACCCGCGACCCTCGAGGAGGAGGACGGCCACGCCGAGCCCGGCAGCCAGGGCCAGGGCATCGGACGGCCGGAACAGCGCCATGAGGGCGAGGAGCGCCGCGGCGGCGGGTACCGCCCACCGACGGGGGCCGCCGAACCCGGCGGCGAGCATCCCGGCCGCCGCCACCCCGAGCATGGCCGCCCATAGGTTCGGCATGGCCTCCGAGCCGTAGAACAGGCCGAGCCAGGAGAACGCCAGAGCGAACGCGGCGAGCGGTGCGGCGAGCCCCAGCACCGGGACCCACGGGATGAACGCGGCGGCAAGGGCGGCCGACGACGCCACCGCCAGGAACAGCCGCACCGTCGCCACGGACCCGCCCGCCGCGGTCACCGGGGCCACCAGGAGCGTGATGCCCCGGGCCCGGGACGGAGCGAAGGCGATGGCCTCCGCCCCCGGCGAGACCTGCGAGAGATAGATCGCCTCGTCCCAGGAGGGCGCCCGATCGAGCGAGAACAGGACGAGCTGGGCCACCAGGGAGCCCGCCCCCACCACGACCAGCAGGCGTCGCGCGAGGACGCGCTCCCTGTCGCCCATTGCGGGCCATCATGGCGCACGGAGCCCCGGCGCCGCCCTCGCGATGGGGTACCGTGCTTCGCCATGCGCCGTCAGTCGCGCCGCCGCAGCGGGGCGCTCGCCGCTTCGGCCGCGCTCGTTACGCTCGGGCTCGTCGGGATGGCGTGCTCCGGCGGAGGCCCCGACTGGGATCCCCTGCCGCCGGCCGATCTCGGAGACCGGCCCGCGCCGGTGGACGCGACGGGGTTCGAGACCCGGTGGCCCATCAAGCACGTGGTCTTCGTGATCAAGGAGAACCGCACCTTCGACAACATGTTCGGCCGGTTCCCCGGGGCGAACGGCGCGACGACCGGGTTGGATCAGGGTGAGGTCCGTCCCCTGACGCCGGCCATCGACCGGATCCCCGAGGACATCAAGCACTGCTACGAGTGCGCCCTCCAGGCCTGGAACGGCGGGAAGATGAACGGCTTCGCCACGATCGGCGACCCCGGCGATCGGTACGCGTACACCCAGTACGGGCCTGAGGACCTGCCCGCCTACTGGCGATGGGCGCGGGAGTTCGTCCTGGGCGACAACTTCTTCGCCTCCGCCCAGGGGCCATCGTTCCCCAACCACCTGTACACGATCGCCGCGCAGTCCGGGGGGACGCACGACAACCCGGTCCAGGACCTGGAACTGATGCGGGAGCGCCACCGGGAGACCGGCCTGTTCAAGGCGTGGGGGTGCGACTCGGTGGAGGGCTCGTACGTCAAGGTCGAGGATCGCGAGGGCGTGGAGAAGAGGATCCCGCCGTGCTTCGACTTCCTCACCGAGGCCGACCTGTTGATGGGGGCGGGGATCCCCTGGGCCTACTACTCGGCGACGAACATGCAGAGCGGCTACCTGTGGTCGGCCTACGACGCCGTCCGCCACATCCGCGAGGACGAGGAACTGTGGCAGACGCACGTCTTCCCCGTGGACAACGTGGTCCAGGACATCGAGGACGGCCGCCTCCCCCCGGTCACGTGGGTGACGCCGCGGTTCGAGCTGTCCGAGCACCCCGAGTACAGCTTCTGCCACGGCCAGAACTGGAGCACGAAGGTGGTGAACGCCATCATGGACAGCCCCATGTGGAAGGACACCGCCATCTTCATCACGTGGGACGACTACGGCGGGTTCTACGACCACGTGCCACCGCCGCAGGTGGACCGGTTCGGGTTCGGGATCCGCGTTCCCCTGCTGGTGATCTCGCCGTACGCGAAGCGCGGCTACGTGGACCACACCGTGGGGGAGTTCTCGTCGGTCCTGCGATTCATCGAGGACAACTGGGGCCTGTCGCAGCTCACGCACCGGGACCGGAACGCGGACAACCTCGCCACGGCCTTCGACTTCGCCCAGGAGCCTCGCCCACCCCTCCCCCAGCCGGTCCGGACCGATTGCCCGGGCCTGAAGTTCTCCGACGGCTGAGCCGGGCTAGTCGAACGGGGAGCCGATGGTGCGGGCGAGTGGCCATCCCGGCCCGAGGTGGGCCGGGGTGGTGCCGTAGGGGCAATCCTGTCGGAGGGGCAAGACCAGCTTCTTGAACCGGGGACGCTCGAAGTCGAGCGCCCCCGACAGCGGGTCGGCGTTCGCGTCGCGCTCGGTCATGGGGTCGAGGTCGAACACCAGCTCGATCAGGCGCAGCACGCTGGAGAACTCGTAGACCGTGTGGTCCAAGGCACCCCCATCCGGGCTGTCGCCCCGCCGCGTGTAGGGCGAGATGATCAGGGCCGGCGTCCGGGGCCCCAGGCCCATGTGGTCGACGTGAGGAGGCGGGACGGGGTCGTAGAACCCGCCGAAGTCGTCCCACACCACCACGATCACCGTGGATCGCCAGAACTCGCTCCGCATGATCGAGTTGACCAGGTTCACGGTCCAGTTCTCACCGGCGCACGCGCTCTTCCCTCCGCCCGGGTGCTCGTTGAACGACTCCGGAGGGATGACCCACGAGACGGCCGGCAGGTCGCCCCGCCGGACGTCGGGGACGAACTCGTCGGGCGGCACCACCTTGCTCCACATCGACCCGAACCGGACGTGGCGGATCATCTGGAGCGCGTTCATCCAGGCGTTCTCGTTCGCGTAGTACTTCCACGAGATCCCCTCCTCCTCCAGCTGATCCGGCAGCACCGGGATGTCGAAGCAGAGCCGCACGTTGCCCCAGTACCGGGCCAGCGCGTAGGTGTTGTCGCCGTTCACGGCGATCCGGTCCTCGAGGTCCATGATGTCGCGGATGCCGCGGGGGGACAGCCCGGGCTTGAACCGCCTGGCGTACTCGGTGGCGTCGCCGCAGTAGCTGCCCGAATGGTCCGTGGTGCTCTTGTTGTCGACGATGCCGTTCCCGTCGGCAGCCACCGCGTACAGGTGCTCGGGAAGCGTCGGCCCGTACATCGACGTGAAGAAGTGGTCGGCCAGGACGAATCGGTCCGCGTAGGCCCAGTAGTTCGGGAGGCCTCTCCGGGTGAAGTAGACGTAGCCCGCGAGGTCCCGGCCGAAGAGCAGCGACCGCTCGGCGTCCATGGGGATCGGCCCGTTCATCCAGTTGAACCCGTTCATCTTTCCGCCGTTGATGGCGATCAGGCCGCACCGGAAGCAGTGCGTGAGGTCGTGGGCCAGGACGTCGGGCGCCTTCTTCAGCTTCACGACGGGACCGTCCTCGCAGCCCTCCTCGGTGCACCGGATGGTGCCCCCCTCGGTGGCCCCCGTCGCTCCAGGGTAGGTGGCGAAGTAGTTGTTGAAGGTCCGGTTCTCCTTGACCACGAAGACGACGTGCTCGATGGGGGTCTGGCCGGGCACGATGGTGGGGTTCGCAGTGGGAGACGCCCCAGGGGTCCCGCTCGCCGGTCCATCACCGGTCGCGCCGGTTCCGCCCCCGCGATCGCTCCCTCCTCCGGTGGGCCAGGCCTGCCACGCGATGAACAGCGACACGCCGAGGACGAAGGCGACCAACCGGATGCGTTTGGCCATGCGCCGGCGAGCGTCGCGCCGTCGCGAACGCGGGACCGGGATCGGGATCGGGGAGCGGGGGCCGGGCGTGTGCTGCACCGCTCGAAACGCTAGCAGCAACCTGATGCGCGGCGCCCCGGCGCGCTCACCCGGCCCGCAGCCGGATCAGCGCAGCGGCGAGGCGGACCGTGATCCCGGCGTAGGCCGGGTCGCCGACCCGGTTCTCGAGCTGGTAGGGGTCCGGGGGCCCGAGGATACCGCCCAGGTCGTACAGCTCTCGCTCACCGGTGGCGAGCTCCACGTACAAGAAGTTCGACGTCCGAACGGCCCACCACGGGGGAACCTTTTCGTCTCCCACGTACTCGAGGAGGACGCCGGAACGCCACGGGACGTCCGACGCTCCCTCGAGCACCGGTACGAGGCTCAGCCCGTCGGCCGGCGGGTCCGGCCGCACGCCGGCCAGATCCGCGATGGTCGGCGCGACGTCAACGTTGGAGACGAGGCGCTCGTCCGCACGACCGAGTGTTCCCGGGTACCGGATCAGGAACGGCGTACGGATGCACTCCTCGTAGGCGCACGCCTTGCCGACCCACTGGTGCTCCCCGAACGAGAACCCGTTGTCCGAGAGGAAGAGCACCATCGTGCGATCCAACACGCCGCGCGCCTTCAGCGCCGCGATCACGGCGGCCACGAGCTCGTCAACGGCGCGGAGGGTCTCAAACGACCGCCGGTGAAGTCGGTGGAGCTGGGCGAGGTCATCCCGATCCAGCGGGGGCAGCGATCGCACCCAGTCGGGCTTGTCCGACACGTCCTCCTCGCCAACGCTCGGCGACTCGACGATGGGAACGTCCGCCGCAGTTGCCGAGTGCCGGAGCGCGGGGGTCCAGGGGCGGTGTGGCGCGGTGGTCGCGATCGTCAGGAAGAACGGGCGGTCCGGCGGGGCGTCGCGGACGAACGACACGGCCGCATCCGCATACACATCCGTGGAGTAGTTGGCCGGACCGTCGCCGTGGTACGCGGGCAACCCCTGGTCGATGAGGGTGTACCGCTGGTAGGCGGACGTCTGGGCGCCCTGCTTCTTGGACAGCCACACGTCCCACCCCGGAGGTACGTACCGGCCCGGGCCGAACGGGTATCCGTTCACGTACTTGCCGACCAGCCCCGTGTGGTAGCCGGCCGCGTGCAGCCACGTGGCGATGGTCGCCGACTCGTCCAGCCGGTGCCCGTCGTCGTTCGTTCGAACCCCGGTGTGGTGGGAATACCGGCCGGTGAGGATGGACGCCCGGGACGGGCAGCACAGCGGGGTGTTGAGGAAGGCATTGGGGAACCAGATCCAGTGGTCCTGGGGGTCCTCCATCCGCGCCTGGAGGTACGGCATGGCCGGGGGGTCGTGCGGCAGCGAGGCAGGCGACTGGTCATCGGTAAGGATCAGCACGATGTTCGGCCGTTGGTCCTCGGAGCGGGCGGGCGAGGGCGCCGCCGCCGCGACGGCCACCGCGAGCAGCGAGAGGACCAGAGCCACACTGGTCCTTCGGGCGTGGAGCCGATCCATCTACCGAGTTTTCCGGAGCTTCCAGATGTTCTCGCCGGGCCACCGCCGAGCCCACCCGAGCTCGGCGTAGTCCCGGTACGTGGTCCGGGCGTTCGCCGGCGGACGGGGCTCGATCAGGTCCTCGACCTCGAAGCCGTTCGCTCGAAACAGGCGGATCCACTCGCCCTGGGGGAGCTGGAAGTTCACCGACTCGCGGTCCTCCCACTTCCGCATCCCGAAGTAGTCGAGGTGGAGCCGGTCGTCCACCCGTTCGATCTCGTCGTTCCAACAGACGAAGTGGATGGGGCTCTCGATGTTGAACGCGAACAGTCCACCGGTGCGGAGCAGCCGGGCGGCCTCGGGGACCGAGCGATATGGATCGGCGAAGGTCGTCGCACCGTGATCGCAGAACACGATGTCGAAGCTCTCGTCGGCGAAGGGGGTCCGCTCGGCGTCGGCGTTGACGAGGGGGAACGACACGCCCGCCTCGACCATCAGGAGCTTGGCGTGCTCGAGCTGGCGGGCCGAGAGGTCCATGCCCACGGGGCGCGCACCCAGTCGAGCCAAGGTGATGGACCATTGCCCGCCGCCGCAGCCGAACTCCAGCATCTGCTTGCCTTCGACGTCGCCCAGGACGTTCAGCTTGTACTCGGGGATACCCCACGTTCCCCATGCCAGGCGGTCCCACCGGTTGAGCTGCGTGGCGTGCTCGCGCTGGTACTCGTCGCTGGTCCGGTCCCAGTCCCGCCGGTTCTTGCGAACGTGCCGCGGGGAGCCGGTCATGGCTTCATCGCCGATCCAGCCAGCCCGCGCCCCGGCCGTGCCTCGCCGCCACCAGCCCAGCGGCGATCGACAGCGCGATCTCCTCGGGCCGCTGCCCGCCGAGGTCCAGGCCGACCGGCGAGCGGATCCTGGCCAGGTCCTCGTCGGTGAAGCCGCCGGCTCGAAGCTCCTCGATGTACGGACCGACGTGACGGCGGCTGCCCATGACGCCGACGAACCGCGCCGGCGAACGCAGCGCGGCGGCCAGCATCCCGGCGACGCCCGGGGCATCGTGGTCGGTGAACACCACGTCCGCGCGGTCGTCCAGGGTGACGTCGTCGAGGGCGGCGACATGCCGGCCCTCCTCCCGCGTGAGCCGGTCACTGAGCCGCTCCGTCCTCGGCTCGACCAGCACAGTGTCGTAGCCGAGGCCTCGGCCGAACCGCATCAGGTGCAGCGCGACCTCGGTGGCGGAAATCACGACGAGCGTGGCCGGGGGGAGGTGCGGCTCGAGGTAGACCTCTATGTCCCCCAGCTCGTGGTGATACGTCCGGGTGGCCGGCTCGCCGAGCGCGAGCACCTCTGCGGCATCCCCTCCGGCGGCCGCATCGAACTCGGCGCATCCGAGCGTCCCCTCGACCGGCCCATCCGGGACGACGCGGAGCCGGTTCCCCACGCGGCACGGCGGCTGCCCCCGAAGGACCTTCACCGCGGTCGCCTCCACCCACGCTCGGCGGGTCGCCGCGGTGGCACCGGAAGGACCTCCGGCTCCGACCCGGCCCCCCCGCGCCTGCTCCCGCCCGTCGGCGTGGCCGGTCGGGTGGGCTCCGGTCTGGCCGGCCAAGAGCTCGAGGGCGTGCGGCACCACGGGAAGCACGGCCTCCAGACTCTCGCGCACGCCCTTCGGGTTTCCGGGGAGGTTCAGGATCAGCGTCCCGCCGCGGCTGCCGGCCACGCCGCGGGACAGCGCGGCCATGGCCGTCTTCTCCAGGCCGGCCTTTCGCATCAGCTCGGCCAGGCCCGGCGCCTCGCGGTCGATCACGGCTCGGGTGGCCTCGGGCGTGATGTCGCGGGGCCCGAAACCGGTGCCGCCGGTGGTCACCACGAGGTGAACGCCCGATTGGGCCAGCGACCGGAGCAGCGCCTCGATCTCCGACCGCTCGTCGGCGACCGTGGACCGGCCGGCGACCTCGTACCCAGCGCCCCGCAGCAGTTCCTCGGCGGCGTCGCCCGACTCGTCCGTGCGCGTTCCGGCCGTGACCCCGTCGGACACGGTGATGACGGCCGCGCGGAACGGTTCGCCCATGCGCCCTATCCTGCCAGACCGGGCGGGGTGGGGTGCCTTCAGGGCTCGCGCGACCCGGGGTCGTGCGGTAGCCCGCCGACCACAAACCCGTCCGTGACCAAGACGAGCGCAACGAGCGCGAGACCCTGGACGTACGTCGACTCGAGCAGCATGCCGGCCACGAGGAGCAGCGCCAGGCCGCCGCTCCTCCACCCGTGCCGGGGGAACCACCCGACGGTCGCGGCCCCGAACGCCCACAGGGCCGTCGCGTACAGCCACGCCGGGAGGTAGAGCCGGAGGCCTGCGCTCCACAGCACGAGGATCCCGGTCACCGCCCCGTTCGCCCGCCACGCCACGAGCAGAGCGAGGGCGGGACCGAGGGCGAGCAGCAGCGGCCCGGCGCGCAACCGGTCCGAGGCCACCCACGCCCCGAGGAACGCGAACGCCGTGGCGATCACTAGCGCCTCGGCCGCGAGCTGCGAGCCGACGGCGCCGCCCGGCCCTCCGGCCGAGGGGACCAGCCGGCCGGCGTCGGCCACGAACCCCGCGTACGACGCCAAGAGCGCGGAGGCCGCCACGCCGGCCACGGCCACCCGGTGCCACCCGCCCGCCTGGCTCCGCACGAACGGCCACGCCACCACGGCCACGGCCAGGACGAAGGCGAGCCGGGCCATGGGCCCCAGGTTCGCGGTCCCCGCCGCCGCAAGCACAAGCGAGACGGCCACGAACGACCCCAGCGCGGCGGCGGCCCTCCGCAACCCACGGCGGTACGCGTCCACCGCGAGCAGCGCCAGCGCCACCGCGACCAGCACCGACGACAGGTTCAACGCGAAGGATCCGACCGCCGTGAGCGCGCCGTACACCGTCCGGAACGGGCCCTCCTTCGGGATGTACACCCCGACCCGATAGAAGGTCCGGACGAGGAAGAGCTCGGTCAGCGCCGCCAACGGCAGCAGCGCGAGCACCGCGGCGAGCGGTGACCACCCCCTGCGCGCCGCCACCGGCTCGGGGGAAGCCGCGACGGCCGGCGCGTCCCTCGCCCGCTCCTCGACGATCACGGCTCCTCTCTCCTCCCCCTCGGTATGTCTCCTACGACTATCCAGGTGAACACGGCCCACAGCCCGATGAACACGAAGAACGGGGCCGGCCAGTACGGGAACCTCACGCCCCCCTTCATGAGCCGCGGGGACAGGTCAAGGGCCACGAAGTTGGCCACGGACTTCATCCCATCCCGCTCCTGAGCGGAGCCGTCCCACACGGCGAAGGCGACGTCGGTCAGGTCATCGGAGGCAAGCTCGACGTTGCCCTCCCTGCCCACGTGGAGCGGCCGGGCGAAGACCACCCGCCACGTTCCGCTCCGCCAGGCCCCCCATCCCTGAACCACTGGCGTGGTGTCGGGCGTCAGCGTCCCGAACCCGCCGGCCACGAGGTTGTCCACCGGGGACGTCCGGCGCGTGGCGGAGAAGGTGTTGCCCACGTACCGGCCCGGGTAGAAGGCCGGATCGCCGCGGAGCGGGTACCAGTCCACCTCGGTGTTCGGGAACTCGTGCTTCACGGCGCCCTGGAAGCCCCGGTTCACGTCGGCCTGCCAGGCCGCCCTCCACTGCCAGATGTTGACGGAGGCCGTGGGATCGCCCATGCAGAACGCCGGCACCTGCTGGCTCGCCACCGAGGGGAACTGCACGGCTGCGGCGTCGGTGAACAGCTGCTGGGCGCCGACGGAACGATCCGCCGTGGAATCCGGCCACTCCAGTTCGATGTAGAGCTTCTGGCCGTCCTGCACCGCTCGGGCGGTGAGGGTCCAGCGGTGGCCGCCCATGGGCGGGGTGATCTGCTGGGCCGACAACGGGATGTCGACCTTGGTAACGTCGCTCCAGAAGTCGGACCACGGGTCCTTCACCGGCACCGTCTGGTCGGTGTGCATCGCCGTGATCACCGCCTCCTGGGACGCGGCCAGGCGGGTCCCGGTCGCCGTGAGCGCGGCGGCCAGGCCCACCGCTATTGCCACGACCGCGGCAGTCTTCCGGGTGGCGCTCATGGCTCGCCCTCGCACAGCCCGATCTCCTCCGCGGCCCGGGCGTCGGGAACCTCCGGGGACGGCTCGACCCGCTCAACCTCCGTCCCGAGGGCCCGGGCCTCCGATCGCAGGAACTCGCCGGCCAGGCGGGCCAGGGCTGCGTAGGGCCCCCGCCCGGCGATGGCCGCGACCCGCTCCACGAGCTGGGGGACCCACTTCAGCAAGTGGTCGCGGAGGAAGGACTCCTGGGCCCGGCGGCACGTCTCGGCATGCTCCGCGTCGCGTTGGACCAGGGCCCAGGCAGCCTTGTAGGTCGCCAGGTGCATGAACTCGAGCTCCACGGACGCGCCGTCGGGCCGTTCCCCCCGCTCCTCCAGGCCGAAGGCCCGGTAGAAGCCGCCGAGGTCGGCCAGCTCACGGGTCTGTCGCCACACGTCCCGCTCGGTGTAGTCGGTCTCGTACGTCGGGCAGTCCGCCGAGTGAACGTGGGAGAAGATGTCGCGATAGGCCTCCTCCAGCCCATCCCGCGATACCCCCTCGAACGCAGACGCCGCCTCGTCCAGCATCCACCGGACGTGGGGCGGAAGCGGTGCGGACACCGCCACGGCGAGAGGCAGGTCCTCCTCCAGCAGCTGCTCCGCCGCCTCGGGGGTGGGGTACGCGAAGGCCTGGGAGAGCAGCCGGTACACCGTGCTCCTGGCCAGGGCCAGGTCCGCCTGGGCGGTGTCGGCGTGCACGTTCGTGGCCATCTTCGAGCTCCTCAGATCGAGTTCGGGTACTTGCGGGGACGGACGTGGAAGGGCTCGAGGACCGAGAGGTTCGCGACCTCGTTGCCGGCGCGGTCGTAGCCGATGACCGTGTCGTTGTACATGGACCACCTCTTCCCGCCGATCGCGACGTCGCGGACCTTGGGACCCTTCTCGATCCGGAACTTGAAGATGATCCGCTGGGTAGCCCGGAAGAGCTGCATCACCGCCAGTAGCTCGCGGGGGGGCGCCAGGTAGGTCTCGATGGCGCGGTCCACCCCCGGGCCGAACATCTGCCGCAGGTAGCCGCGGGGAACCCACCGGGGCGGGATGTAGTAGCCGTTCGGTTCCGTGCCGAACTGCGGATACAGGGGCAGCGCCACCTTGGCCACCTTGACCAGGTAGTAGATGGGGTTCTCCGGGTCCTCTTCCCACTGCCCGGTCTTCTCGTCGATCTTGACCAGGCCCTGCATCCGGATCTTCCCGGGGCACACGGACATGCACCGGGTCTCCATGGGCAGGCCGTCGGTGAGGGGGTCCGTTCCCTCCACCCGCGGGTAGCAGGCGATGCACTTCTCCGAGACGCGCGTGGTGGCCCGGTACATCGGCTTCTTGTACGGGCACTGCTCGACGCACTTGCGGTACCCCCGACACCGAGCCTGGTCGATCAGGACGATGCCGTCCTCGGGCCGCTTGTAGATGGCGTTCCGGGGGCAGGCCGCCAGGCACCCCGGGTACGTGCAGTGGTTGCACAGCCGCTGGAGGTAGAAGAACCACGGCCTGTGCACCGGGAGCTCGGCCCCCGCCCCGTACGCGCCCGGCACGCCCTTGGGCCCGGTGGCCGTGTCCTCGTGGATGTTCGGGGCCTGCCACTCCTCGTCGGTCGGCAGGTACCCCAGGGCCTGCTCCTGGCGGCCCCTGGCCTGCGCGGCCTCGAAGATCGTCATGCCCTCGTACTCGCCGTAGGGCTTGCCCGGTCCGGCCTTGGACGTATCCCAGACCTGTCCGCCCGGGTTGGCCCGCTCGAGCAGGGACAGGAGCTTGACGTCCCAGCCCTGGGGGTAGCCGCCGTAGGGCTTAGTCTCGACGTTGTTCCACCACATGTACTCCTGGCCCTCGGAGAAGGTCCAGGTCGACTTGCAGGCGATCGTGCACGTCTGGCACGCCAGGCACCGGTTGATGTTGAAGACGAACGCGAACTGCCGGTCCGGGTGGGCCTCGTCGAACCGGTAGCTCATGTCCCGGCCCAGCTGCCAGTTGTAGACGTCAGGCATCGGACCACTCCTCCCCATCCCCAGCCGTCTCCTCGATGAGGGCAACGATGCGCTCCTCACCGAGGCGTTCGTACGCGTCGTGCGGGCCACCGTAGAAGGGGTGGCGGAACATGGTCAGGATCCGCTTGGGCCCCCAGCCCATCAGGGTGTACTCCTCGATGAAAGTCCGGGCCATGTCGTCCAGGCCCCGGTCGTCGATGGGCCGGTCCAGGACGACCCCCACGATCTCCATGGGGTCGTCGGCGTCCGGGTCCTTCAGGGGGCTCATGGCCCGACCTCCTTCACGTAGGCGCCGCGCAGATAGGCGAGCATCGCCCTGTCCTCGTCGGACGGGTTGCGGCCGGTCAACGCAGGCTTCCACACACCGGCGCCGTCTGGCCCCCCGGCCTCGGCGAAGCTGACCTTCACCAGGGTCTCCTTGGGGACGGTGTTCACGGCGTGGTTGTCCGCCTCGTAGCCGAAGATGAAGTGGTCGGCGTCCTTCGACTTGTGGAACAGGGTGTCGGTCTGGTGCATCGGCATCGACCAGTCGCGTGTCAGCGACTGCTGCGAGCCGTATCGGAGGTTCGACTGGTACCCGGTGTCCTCGGAGACGGCTCGCCCGTCGGCCCGGGTCTCGTGGGCCTTGACCGTCTTCTCGGTCGCCATGAACGGCGCGTGCTTGATCATGACCACGTCGTAGGGGTAGGCCGGGTTGTACTTGGCCCGGAGCTTCAGCCGGGCCACCTTGTAGAAGGGGTCGTCGGCCTTCCACCCCCGGTAGGGACGGTCCGCCGGGTTCGCGTCGACGAACACGTAGTCCCCGTCCGCGATCCCCAGGTCCTTGGCGGCCTGGGGGTTGATGTGCATCTGGTGCTCGCCCACTCCGGGGGCTCGCCGGTCCTGCCGATACGGGTCGCCGAAGTTGTTGGCCATGATGAAGTGCCAGTCGGTCACGCTCCACGAGGAGTGGACGCTGTGCCGGCTCTTCGGCGTCACGCAGAAGAACCGGAGTCCCTTCTCGTACAGCGGGTTCGTGGTCCGCTTGGCCTTCTGCCACGAGAGCTTCACGTTGCGGACCGTCCGCTCGTCCCACCCCTCGTGGTCCCACGGGATCCCGTAGTCCTCCGGTCGCACCAGCGGGTTGGTCGAAACGATCACGTTCGGCAGGTACGGCGTTGCCTCCGGGCCCTCCCGGTGCACGACGAAGTTCTCGCCGTACTCCAGGGCCTCGGGGATGTCGCAGTAGGCGTTCAGCCGGCCGGTGTCGGTGAAGAACGGCACGCTCTCGTGGACCTGCTCGTAGAACGGGATCCGGGGGTAGGTGCGGAACATCATGAGGGCCGCGCCGGGCTCCCCGTACTTGCCCTCCATGACGTCCTCGGTCGTGTATCCGGCGGTGGTCGCCGACGTCTCGAGGAGCCGGTTCAGGTAGATCTCGCGCTTGCCCTCGAGCGCGAACTTCCACTGGTCGACGTACCGCCGGTCGCCGGTCTCGTCCGCCAGGGCCTGCGCGACGCCGGCCATGATCAGGAGGTCGTCCTTGGTGTCGCCCACCGGCTTGATCCCGCCCTTCCAGATCTGGAGGAACGGGTTGGAGCAGGAGGCCGTGACCTCGACGCCCTCGAACTCCATCCAGGAGTTGGCGGGCAGGATGACGTCCGCGTACTCGCACGACGCGGTCATCTCGATGTCCTGCGACACGATCATGTCGATCATCGGATCGACGTTCTTCAGCATGTCGTAGGCGTGCTTGGCGTTGTTGATGAGGTTCACGTTGATGAACCACATGGTCTTCGTCGGCGTGGGCATGTGCGTGACGCCGGTGAAGACCTTCCGGCCGCTTTTCGGCGTGTCGACCACCAGCGGCCGGTCCCCGTGGTTCCAGTAGGCGGGCTCCTCGCCCTTCGCATGCTTCGCGACCACGACCTTCTTCCCCGATGCTCCGGGGTCGAGGTTCTGGTCGAAGGGGTCCTCGTAGATCCAGCCGTTGAACCCGGGGCCGCTCCAGTGGGTCTCCTGGAACAGCGCCGACTTGTAGTTCCCGGCCCACGTGGAGACGCCGGCCCCGGGCCGGCCGATGTTGCCGGTCAGCATCATCGGCAGGTACATGGCCCGGTTGGCCTCGGTGGCGTGGAACCAGTGGTTGACGCCCTCGCCCACGTGGATGGCGGCCGGCTTGATGGTGGCGATGTCGTCGGCCAGGCGCCGGATCAGCTCCTTGGGCGAGCGGGTGATCTCGGCCACGGTGTCCAGGTCGTAGTCCTTCAGGTGCTGTCTGTACAGCTCGAACAGCGGCGCCACCTCGACCGTGGACCCGTCGACCAGCTTGATCTTGAAGCGTCCTTCGAGGACCGGGTCGACCTTCATGCTCTCGCCGACCTCGTCGCGGGTGATCGCCACGGGCTTCTTCGTACGCGCGTCGATGACCACGAAGTCGTGGAGCTTCTCGTAGTCCTCCGGGAGGAGACCCTGCTCCGCGAAGCTCGGGCCGTCCGGCTCGAGCCCGGGCTTGTAGCCGGCAAGCACGTCCCGGGAGTCCAGGCGGGTGGCCGTGTCGGTTCGAACGAGGAGCGGGAAGTCGGTGAACCGCTTGACGAAGTCCTCGTCGTACCTCTTCTCGTCGATCAGGATCTTCGTGATCCCCAGGAACAGCGCCGCGTCGGTTTGGGGGCGCACCGGGATCCAGTAGTCGGACTTGGTGGCGGGTGGGTTGTACTCGGGAGCGATCGTCACGATCTTCCCGCCCCGCTCCATGACCTCGTGGAACCAGTGCGACTCCGGCATCTTGTTCTCCACCAGGTTCTTCCCGACCTGGATAGTCAGCAGCGAGTTGCGGAGGTCGTTGAAGTCGACGTCCGCCGCCTGGAGGCCGTGGACGAACGGGAACCCCGGGGCCTGGTCGCCGTGCCAGGTGTAGTTCGACCAGTTCCGGCCGCCCAGGGCCTCCTCCGGATCCACCCCTCGGACCTTCGCGTCGAGGAGGGCCATCATGTTGGAGAACCGGTAGATGCCGTACTTGCCGAGGACCCCGAGGAGCCCCATGCCACCGCGGAACTTCATGGTGCGGGTCCCGGCGCCGCCCATGGCCTGGATCATCTCCGGCTCGTAGCCCTCGTCGGCCAGGCGCTTCGCGCCCTGGTCGCCGGAGTAGTGCTCCGCCGTGGCGACGAAGGCGCGAGCCATGTACCGGGACACCTCGTCCCAGGACACTCGGACGAAGGTGTCGGTGCCGCGCGAGGTGAACCGGTACCGGTCCCGGAGCTCGGGCGTGAGGTAGGGGTAGCCGTCGTCCGCCCACTCCTTCCACCCCTCGCGGACCATGGGGTACTTGAGGCGGTAGGGTCCGTACACCCGACGGTGGAGCGTGTGGCCCTTGGCGCAGCCCCGGGGGTGCCAGTGGGCCGTGGCCGTGTTGCCGAACAGATCCGAGTACCGCGCGACGTCGTAGTTGGCCTCGGTCCGCATGACCACCCCGTTGCGGACGAAAGCCCGGAACCGGCAGGCATGGGTGTCGTTCGGAGAGCAGACGTAGGTGAAGGAGTTGTCGTAGTGATACTGGTCGCGGTACACGCGCTCCCAGTCGCGGTCCGGGTAGGATTCCAGGGGGTTCGCGATCGACACCGGGACGAGCCTCCGGAGGGCGAGCCCGGCCTGCCCCAGGACGAGCACCCCTGCCGCTGTGCCGCCGGCGACCTTCAGGAAGTCGCGGCGCGAGACCCGATCCATCCTGTGCGGAACCTCCCGGGAGCCGCCGATCCTCAAACCCGGAGCGTGAGCCCAGGCCTCCGCGGGTGCCTGGGCCGAACGTCCCCTCCACGTCGGGCCCTTGGGCCCAGGCCCACCCCGTCGATGCTCAAGAACGTTCACTGCTGGGCTCGACGTCGTTGCCACCGGCGGCGAGGGTGAGGCCGGGCGTACTAACGTGGATGCCGGACCGCGGATGAGGAGGCGACCCCATGGAGGCCTGGATCGACCAGCTCGCCGAGGCTCTCGGCGAGGACACACTCAGCTCCCGAGAGACGGCCGTGCTGCTCGACGTGGCCCGCGACGTGGCCCACCGGGTCGAACGAAAGATCACGCCCCTCTCGACCTTCCTGCTGGGCGCTGCCGCCGGGCGGAGCCTGGCCGGAGGGGCGTCCCGGGACGATGCCCTCCAGGCCGCGCTGGACACGGTGCGGTCGCTCCTCCCCGAGGCGCCGCCCGGCGAGGCCCAGCCGCTCGGCCAGGCCTAGCCGCTCGGACGCCGGAGGGGTAGTCTGAAGGTTCGACCGATCATGAGCAGCTGGCAGCCACCCGAGACCGCTTCGCCCTCCGACGGGCCCCTGGTCGACACGTTCGGCCGGGTGGCCGATGACCTCCGCATCTCGGTCACGGACCGGTGCAACTTCCGATGCGTGTTTTGCATGCCCGCGGACGGCCTGAAGTGGCTGCCCAAGGACGAGATCCTGACGTTCGAGGAGCTCACCCGGCTCCTTCGGATCTTCGTCTCGCTCGGCGTTCGGTCGATCAAGGTGACCGGCGGCGAGCCTACGGTCCGAGCCGACCTGCCCACGCTCGTCCGGATGTTCCGCGAGGCCGGGCCGGACCTCGACATGTCGATGACCACGAACGGGATCCTCCTGGATCGGCTGGCCGCCCCCTTGGCGGACGCGGGTCTTGACCGGGTGACGGTGTCGTGCCATTCGCTGATGCCCCACCGGTTCGAGGGGATGACCCGCCGCGACGCTTTAGACAAGGTGCTGGCCGGCCTGCGGGCGGCGCAGGAGGCCGGCCTCACCCCGATCAAGATCAACTGCGTGGTGATCGAGGGGGAGAACCAAGACGAGGTGGTGGACTTCGCGGCGTGGGCCCGGGAGACCGGCTACGTCGTCCGGTTCATCGAGTACATGCCGCTCGACGCGGAGCACGCATGGGAGCGGGCCAAGGTCGTGCCCTCCCGCCAGATCGTGGACGCCATCGACCGCGTGTATTCCCTCGAATCGATGGGTCCGGACAGCGAGCCGGCCACATCGTTCCGGTTCGCCGATGGCCAGCCGGGCGGGATCGGGGTCATCGCGTCGGTCACGGAGCCCTTCTGCGACACGTGCAATCGCCTTCGCCTGACGGCCGAGGGTCAGGTCCGCTCGTGCCTGTTCGCCCTGGAGGAGTTCGATCTTCGAGGTCCGCTGCGAGACGGCGCGACCGACCGGGAGCTCGAGACGGTCATTCGCACCGCCGTATGGCGCAAGTGGTCGGGGCACCGCATCAACCATCCCGACTTCGTGCAGCCCGAACGCAGCATGTCGATGATCGGCGGCTGACCCCAGTCGGCTGACCCGACTCAGAGCCCGGCCAGACGGGCCAGGCCCGAGATCTTTCGCAGGACGAACCGCCGGCCGCCCCGCTCGACCAGGCCCCGGCGCTGAAAGTCCGACAGGATCCTGGTCACGTTCTCCCGGCTCCCGCCGCACAGGCTGGCCAGGTCGGCGTGGTTCACGATGGCCGGCACCACGGCGCCTTCCTCGGGAGCTCGCCGAGGCTCGGCGACACCAGCTGGAGGAGCCGCTTGGCTACCCGGCCCTTGAGGTCCAGGAACAGGAGGTCGTCCACGAGGCCCCGTGCGCCGTCACCTGGCGCGCCAGGGCGCGGCCGTTCCCGAGATCCTCGGTCCGTCGGCGGCCAATCCGGCCTCCGCACCCAGCCACAGAGCGAGGAGGGAGGCCGCGCTTCAATGGCCGCTCGACCGGCCGATCTGCCATCCATGCCCACGCCGTGCCCATCATCGGCCCCGCTCCTGGGCGGGTGCAAGGCGCGACCTGTGATGTCCATCACCTGGCGGAGGTGTCAGACGGCAGCCCGCGTCGGTGGCGGCCGTCTTCGACTGGGCGGTGGGGGCGGCGTAGCGTCGCCTGCATCCGAGACGCGGGAGGCGATAGAGATGCTTACCGGCGAGATGGCGAGGCTTCGCATCGACGACCGGATCCGCGAAGCCGACGCAGAGCGGCTGGCACGATCCACTCGGGCGGGGCGGGTCGGGGAGGCGAGAAGCGGCGATGTGCGGCAAGTTCACCGCAGTGCTGGCCGCGGCGGTCCTTTTGGCCATTCAAACACTGAGCGTTCAGCCGGCGGTCACGGACGGGCCATCTTCCGGTCACCGAGGGCCGCTAGCGTCGTACGTGCCGAGAGGCATGCGGCCCTCTCCAGCGGGGAGCCGGACCGTCACCCGGCTCCCGCGCCCCCTTTTCGAGGTCACTCGAGGTTCTCGATGGCCACCGGATCGACCGGCTCGAGCAGCTCGAAGCGGAGGATCCTCGAGTAGAAGTACAGCTCCGCTTCCAGGGACCGCCGGATGTTTTCGGCCTTCCGGAACCCGTGCTGTTCTCCTTCGAAGGCGACGTAGGCGTACGGCAACCCCTTGGCCTCTAGCGCGCGGACCATGATCTCGGCCTGCTGCGGCGGCACTACCTCGTCCTCCAACCCCTGGAACACGATGACGGGGCATGACAACGCGTCGAACGAGTGGATGGGGGAGCGGGCCCGCCATAGGTCGGCAGCTTCCGGCCACGGGCCGACCAGGTCGTGCATGTACTTCAGCTCGAACTTGTGGGTGAACGTGGCGAAGGGCTCCAGGTCCACCAGCCCGAAGTAGCTGGCGCCCGTGGCGAACTCATCGTGCCAGGTGAGCGCGCAGACCGTGGTGTACCCCCCGGCGCTCCCACCCCTGATGATGAGCCGCTTGGGGTCGGCGTCGCCCCCGTCCACCAGGTACCGGGCGGCGTTCACGGAGTCATGGACGTCGACGACCCCCCACTGCCCGTACAGCCGCTCGCGGTACTCACGACCGTACCCGGTGCTTCCGCCGGAGTTCACGTGGACGAGCGCGAAGCCCCGGCTGGTCCAGAACTGCGTCTCCAGCTCGAAGCGGGGCGTGGACTCGGAGGTCGGACCTCCGTGGACGTGCACGACGAGCGGAGGCAGGTCTCCCTGGGAGGCCGAGAGGTCGGGGTTGGTGGGCGGGTAGTAGTACGCGTGAGCCTCCCGACCGCCGTCCGTGGGGAACTCGATGGGCTCTGGCACGGAGAAGAAGGCCGGGTCGATCGAGGTTCGTTCGCTCTCCCGCAGGACCTCCACTTCTCGGGTGGTGAAGTCGAGGACCACGACCTGGTTGGGGAGGGCCGGCCCCCGCCCACGAACGCGACCTGCATCCTCCAGGCCCGCACGTACGGGTCGTAGCACGTGTAGGGGAGGTCGAGATCCAACAGCTCCCCAGCGTTCGGGTCGAGCATGGCCAGGTGGTGGACGCCACTCTGGCGGTACAGGCAGGCGATCAGCCGTCGGACAGGATGGCGTACGTCGAGTACCCGAACTCCCACATGGGTACGGCGAACTCGGCGGCATGGGGGCGAGGTTGCGGTCCTCCCCATCTTCCCGGCGGTACAGGTTCCACCAGCCCGTCCGGTCGGAGATGAAGTACAACCCGCCGTCCGGGCTCCACTCGGGCTCGAAGATCGACTCACCGGGCCCCCCGGCCACCAGCCGATCCCCTTCGAACGTCCCGTCCTCGGCCAGGTCGGCCGTCCGAAGCTCCGTGTCGTCCCACGGCATGTTCGGGTTGTCCCAGCAGGTCCACGCGACGCGACGACCGTCGGGGGAGATGCGGGGGAACGCGTAGAAGTCCCGGCCCGACGCCACCGTCCGGGGTTCTGACGACCCGTCCGCAGGGAGGGTGACGAGCTCGTTCCACGTCTCGCGGCCCTCGCGCCGCTCACGCACGCACACCATGAGCCGGCCCGTCGGGAGTGATCCGGCCGTCCGCGTACCGGATCGAGCCCGGCTCCGGCGGCTCGGGGATGATGGGCCGGGGCTCGCCACCCGGCTCGTGTCGGTACAGCCGCTGGTCCTCGAAGTTCGAGAAGAACACGACGCCGTCGTGCACCAGGTACGCTCCCCCGCCGTACTCGTGCACCTTGGTCCGCACGTCGAACCCCGGCGGCGTCACGTCCACTGGCGACCCGAACGATCGCCCCGAACGACAACGTTTCGGCCGCCCTCGTCGGGCCGGAGCTCGACCCAGGAGACGCCGTCGGCCTCCGCCAAGGGCTCGTAGAGCCACACGCCGGCCTTGGCCACGAGCTCCGCGGAGATCGGCGAGCGCCAGGATCCGTACGGCGCGATCGTGGCGCTCACCGCCGCCCCACCACGACCCGGGTCACCTTCAGCTCGCCACCCGCGGTGCTGCGAACGTCCCGAAAGCCGTTTCGCCGGAACACCGCGGCCACGGACCGGGCCCGGTCGGGGCTCACCTCCACCAGGAGCCACCCGCCCCTCCTCAGCCACTCACGCGATTCGGTGGCGGCCCGTTGCACTAGGCCCAGGCCGTCCGGGCTGTCGTCGGTGAGGGTGTGACGGGGCTCGAAGCCCAGGATCTCCCGGGGCAGGTCCCGCAGCTCGCGCCGGGCCACGTAGGGCGGGTGCAGGGTGATGACGTCCACCTTGCCCTTGAGCTCGGACGGCAGGCCGCCGAACAAGTCGCCGGTCGCGAAGGTCGCCCGCAGCCTCAGGCGCTCGGCGTTCTTCCTGGCCACCCGGACCGCCGCTCCCGACAGGTCGGTGCCGAAGACCCGCACCCCCTTCGTCTCGTTGGCCACGGCCAGAGCCACGGTCCCGCCACCGGTGGCCAGATCCACCGCGATCGCGCGCCTGCGTCCGCGGAGCCGCCGAACGGCTTGCTGCGCAAGGAATTCCGTGGAGTCCCTCGGGACGAACACGCCGGGCTTGGACATGAGCTGGAGGCCGAGGAACTCCGCGTATCCCGTGATCAGCTGTACGGGTTCCCCGGTGGCCCGGCGCGCGATCATTCGCTCGAACCGGCGCGCGGCGGCGGGAGGGACCTCGACCGCGGGGTCGAGGTCCTCGACCCCCATGGCGTGCATCAGGAGGTCCTCGGACTCGATCTCCTCGCGGTCCTTCTGCCAGTGGTCGATGGCCGGCGACGCCTTGAGGGTCTTCACCGCTCGGTCGAGGAGATCCTTCGCCTTCATCGCCGAGGCATCCTACCGAAGCCGTCGCACGTAGAATCGGCTTCGACATGCCTCGCTCTGTCCCGGCCGTCTCGAGTACCCGCCGCAAGCGCAAGCCGCGGGAGGAAGTTCGCCTGACCGGCGACCGCATCGTGGTCAGGAACCCGGAGGACGGCGAACGCAAGTCGAGGGGGGGACTGGTGATCCCGGCGACCGCGATCCCCGCGCCGAAGCGCTGCATGTGGTCGGAGGTTGAGCTGGTCGGCCCGGACGTGCGGGGAGTGAAGGCCGGCGACCGCGTTCTGTTCCTGCCCCAGGCCGGGTTGGAGGTTGAGCTGAACGGGGAGGAGTACCTGCTGCTTCGGGAGCGCGACGTCCAGGCCGTGGCCTCCCCGACCGACGGGCAGGAGCGCTCTCCCGGCCAGTACTTGTAGCTACCCCGCCACCACGGAGATGCGTACGCGGCGACGGTCGTTGTCGCGGTTCGGGTCGACGACGACGATGCTCTGCCAGGTCCCAAGGACAAGCTCCCCGTCCTCGACCGGCAGGACGAGCGATGGAGCCACGAGCGCCGGGAGCAGGTGATCGCCTCCGTGTCCCCTGGCGCCGTGGCGGTGGGCATAGCCGTCGACCCTGGGAAGCAACCGATCGAGCAGCTCCTCCAGGTCCTGCTCCGAGCCCGAGTCCGTCTCCATCAGCGCGAGCCCCGCGGTGGCATGCGGCAGGAACACGTGGGCGATCCCGCTCTCGTCTCCCTCCGCCACGAAGCTTCGGACCCGAGGCGTGATGTCGACGACCCTCTGCCCGGCCGTATCGACCTCCAGCTCGGTGCTTCGCATCCCGCCCGTCAGTCTCGCTCCTCGCTATACGGAGGTCGAGCGTATCCTTGCCCTCGTCCCGAGACCCCGGGGAGCTGAGGCATGGAGATCGACCCGGTCTGCGGCATGGAGGTGGATCCGGCCACTGCGGAGTGTAGGTACGACCACCAGGGCACGACGTACTACTTCTGCTCTAAGGGTTGCGTGGAGGACTTCGCCGAGGATCCCGCGTCCTATCTTGGATAGCCCCGCTCTTGGATAGCCCGGCGACTTCACGACTTCACGGCCAGCGGGCCCGCCGGCCCCTTGACGATTACGTGTAATGCTGTAATCCTCTGCCCATGCACAGGTCGTGGAGCGTCTCTGAGCAGGAACTGGCCGGCTGGTTCGCCGGACGCCTCCCTGCGGATTGGTTCGCCGGAGCTCCCCATGTCACCGCCGACCGCGAGGAGATCCTCGTGGTGGGGACCCTGGCCGACCCCGAACTCCCCAAGGATGCCGCGGCGGAGGCCGTCGGCGCGGCCCGAACCGCACGGATCGACGGGTTCCGGGAGGACACCCGGGGGCTGCGGATGCGGATCGCCGATGAGGCCCAGCAGCGGTTCGGTCGGCGGGTGTCGTGGGGCGCGGAGTGCGGCGATCTCCGCACCCTTTTCACCACGGTGAGCGTGCCCGCCATGACCCGGCTGCGCATGCGGGAACGGCGGGTGCTGGACACCCTGGTCGACGCGGGGGTGGCCCGCTCACGCAGCCACGCCCTGGCGTGGTGTGTGCGGCTGGTGGCCGACAAGCAGGAAGACTGGTTGAAGGATCTCCGCGAGGCGCTGACCGGGGTGGAGAAGGTCCGTTCGGAGGGCCCCAAGAAGTAGGGGCACTCTAGGGAGCAAGGCGAGCGCGCCTGCCGCTGCCCCGCGACCCTACTCCTGGCCCAGGCCCATGCGGTACATCCGGCGGCCCCGGTCCCGGTCGTGCAGCGCGACCTCCTCCACGCCGCTCTCGTAGAGGTCTCGCCACGCCGTGCTCAGCCACTCCTCGGCCGATTCGGTGTCGGCGAAGTCGTGTGACCCGCCGACCTCCTGGCCCGTCCCGTCGATGTAGGTCCAGGCGAACGTCACGGCCTCCGGATCGACACGATCATGTTGACGGCCTTCGTCACGAGAACCCGCTCCCCCGGCCCCAGGCCGTCGGGGACGCTCTCCTGCCCCAGCCTTGCCGTCTCCACGGTGCGGTCGGGGTAGACCACGGTCACGTCCTTGAAGTTGACCCCGTGGACGTCCCACGGCTTGATCTCTAGCACGACGGCCTCCTGCTCCCCGAGCACATTCGGCAGGGTACCGCACCTTCACTGCCCCACCGACCATCTCGCGCGGACTGGCCGGCTCAAGGTTCCCGGCGCGACCGCCGAGGAGGCAGGGATGGCAACGTCGCGGCCGGAGCGGCGCCCGACCGCCCTGCTCGTGGCGCTCGTTTTTCTGTCGCTCGCGCAGACAGGGCCTGCCGTCGCGCGGGCCACGGACGGCGTGAAACTTCGTCCACGGTCGCCGGATCATCGGCGTGAAGACGGCGGGCTAGAGGCCGCCGGGTTCACCCGTTGAGCGTTCCCAGCTCCTGTTCCAGCGCCGTCCGCTCCTCGCCGGTCAGCGGCCGGGACGCGCCGGTCGCCGGGTCGCGGGGCACGATTACCGACTCGGCCTCGGCCGATACGGCCCCGTCTCGCTTGACGATCTCCTCACGGGTCCGAACGCTCGCCCGGCCGATGGAGTCCAGCCGGCACCGCACGATCACCTCGCCGTCGTCCTGCGTGAGCTCCGAACGAAAGTCGATGGCCACCCGGGCCAGGACGAAGTCCCACGTGTCCGTGACCGGGCCCAGGACCTTGTGCGCCCACGCGTCCCGGGTCTCCTCCAGGTAATTCAGGTACACGGCGTTGTTCACGTGGCCGTAGGCGTCCATGTCCCGCCACCGGATCCGGATCCGCTCCTCGTGCATCAGGACTCCTGGATCCGGTCCACCTGCACCCCCTGATCGGCGAGCCACGCGAGGGCGTTCGCGATGGCCTGGTCGGTCCCGTCCACCTCCAGGATCACCCAGGCATGGCGCTCCTCGATGTTGGCTCGCCGGATGTTCGTGACCAGGTCGAAGTCCTTCCCCACCCGATGGATCACGGGCTCGTTCACGAGGTGCTCGGGAAACGTGAGGTGGAACCGGGCCTTGGTCACGCCCCGCCCTCGGGGTTCATGCTGCCGGACCGGAACCCTTCCAGGTCGAGGGTGACGTAGCGATACCCGAGCGACTTGAGGCCTTCCACCACGCGGTCCCGGACGCCCGGCTCGGCCAGCCGGGGGAGATCGGGCAACTCCACCTCCACCCTGGCCAGGTCGCCGTGGACCCGGACCCGGCACTGCCGAAAGCCCAGGTCCTTCAGGAGGCGCTCGGCCCGTCCGACCTTCGATAGCTCGTCCACCGTGATCATCACCCCGAACGCGATCCTCGACGAAAGGCACGCGGAAGCGGGCTTGTCCCACGTGGGGATGCCCAGCTCGCGGGCGGCCTCCCGGACGTCCGACTTGGCGAATCCCACCTCGACCAGCGGGTGCCGAACCCCCACCTCGGCGGCCGCCCGAAGGCCCGGTCGGAAGTCGCCGAGGTCGTCGAGGTTCGCGCCCGACACCACGACCGGGAGCCGCTCCTCGGCGGCGATCCCGGCAAGCACGTCGTACAGCTCGGCCTTGCAGTGGTAGCAGCGATCGGTGCCGTTCGCCAGGTACTCGGGCTTGTCCGTCTCGTGGGTGCGCACCGTACGGTGCCGGATGCCGAGCGCCGCCGCCGCCCGCCGGGCCTCCCCCAGCTCGCCGGGCGGGAGCGAAGGCGAGGCCGCAGTCACAGCCAGGGCCCGGCTGCCGAGGACCCGGCGGGCGACCGCCGCGACGAGCGTGGAGTCGGTCCCGCCCGAGTAGGCCACCACGACGCCGCCGGCGCCGTCGAACCACCGGTGCAGCTCCTCGAGCTTCAGCGAGAGACCCGTCGCGACCACGGCAGCCGATTCTCCCACGCGCGGAGCGGAGGCGGGCAAAGTGAGAGGTGACCCCAGAGAACTGTGGCAGACCCTCAATGTACGATGTCGCTTATGGCGGGACTCGCCCTCGAATCCAGCGGTGACCTGGACAAGGCCGGTGTCGCAGTCGCCAACCGTTTTGCGGCTCTTCACGAGATGCTCTACATGCGGGGCGGAATCCGTCCCGTGAATGCTGCTATCGATGAGCTCTGCAAGCTCCTCTTCCTTGAGCTCGCGGCACGTGCAGCCGGAGATCTGCAGGTCGTCGGCTTCGGCACACTTGCAGATGTCTTGGACCCATCGAGAATCCGGTCTGCGGGCGAGGTCAGCGGACTGAAAGCCGCGTTCACCGCTGCCATAGCCCTGGAACCCCTAAAGGCGCGTCTACCCGATGGCTCGGCTCAGACAGTCTGGCCAGTCGACGAGCCATTTCGCTTGAGCACAGCAGACGTCGCAGCGGCTGGGCTAGAAGTCATCTCGGATGCTCTGCGGGAAAGCTCTGTTCATGGGGCCCAAGACACACTTGGTATCGCTTTCGACATGTTTCTCCGGGGGAAATACGAGCACGCTGGCGGGCTTGGCACCTACCTGACTCCGCATCCGGTGACGTCAGCGATGGCCCGAATAGCCCTCGAGCTGACCGATCTCCTTGCTGCCCCTATCAAAGGACCGGTGTTTGGTGATCCCTGCTGCGGGACGGGTCGCTTCCTGGTTTCCGTCTACGAAGAACTGGGCATGCGGATCAGCACACCTGACCTGCACGGGAGACTTCGCACCTTCGCCAGAGACGGGATATTTGGGGCCGACCAATCCACGTCATCGGTAGCCATGGCTCGACTCAATCTTCTGGCCTTCGGCGTCCAAAGACCGTACGTGTTCGCTGTGCAGGATTCGATCACTGATCCGACGCTTGATCGCCTAAGGGGATCTCTCCGACTCGTGCTTACCAATCCCCCGTTCGGCGACAGGAAGTACGACTCCGCTGAGGGAATAAGGCGGACGACGTCGATTCTCCCCGGCATACGCGCCAACGGCACGATCGATCCCGCGCTCGCGTTTGTCGCGAGGTGTCTTGATCTCCTCGATGACGGGGGAGTGTGCGGGATCGTGCTGCCAGACGGGATCGTAGATGGACCAGTGTTGAGGAGAATGCTGCTTGCTCACCCCACGCTCACGCCAGCCGAGGTCTCGGTGGAGGCAAACGTGAGTCTACCGACAGCAACGTTCTCGCTCGGCGGCACGACTGCGAAGACCAGCGCCTTGTTCCTTCGGCGTGGCCCCTCGTCCCGTTCTCACGTCTTTCTCGCGCGGGCTGACCACGTGGGGTACGTGAAGCAAGGCGGAGGCGTCGTACACGACCCTGAAGGAAACGACCTGCCCGCAATCGCCGACCTAGCCGAGAAGCACATCCCCGCGCCCGTCACCGAGGCCACCAGCGTCCCTAGTGAGACCCCTGGTCGCTCTGGTGAAGCGGTTGGATCTGGACTCGCTCGACGTAGCGAGACTCGATCCCATCGCGGTCGCCGCAAAGGAAGAACTCCGCGAAAGTGGCGGTGTTCCTCTGGGAATGCTGATTCAGCCAGTGGCACCAAGAAGGCGTGCCCCCAGCCAAGACGTGCCGTTCGTGTCGGTTCTTCACGTTGACGAACTCGGTGCCGTCGACTGGCCCAAAGCCGAAGAATACCGACCGGTAACCCCCGGCCTCGTCGCCCAGGCGGGCGATCTGCTGATCTCTCTTTTGAACCCACGCTTCTTGCGAGCTGCTGTAGTGCCGGAGCGGTACGAAGCAGTCCAGTGCTCAGCTGAGTTCGGGGTCTTCCAGGCCAAATGTGACCCATACGCGGTCCTTGCGCTCCTGCACGACCCGCAGGTCGCTGCACAACTTGCCCCCCTCGGAAGGGGGACATCCTCGTCGCGACGCCGCATTCAGCCAGATGATGTCCTGTCAGTTCTGATTCCGCCCGTGACTTCTACCTGGCTAGCCGAGCGGGATGGCGCCGTACGAAACGCCATGGATCAGTACACCAGCGCACACTTGCAGCTTGCCGCTCTTTACGGCTGATCGCCCTCGTCGTCACCGGCTTCCGTCGCCGCCCGAACCTCGGCTTCAACAGCTGCACGCAGTACGTCAGCGTCGATTCCAGGGACCAATCGCTGAATCGCATCGATGTCTGGCTCGAGGTCGGCTGGAGCATTGAGCCGACTCGGCCGTGCCCCGCGGCCACCATAGGGAAGCGCGCGGCATCGGCCGTGGATAGGGCGAAGATGCTCAGGCGGCCTTTGAACCCAATCGATGCCGAGTTCTTCATCCACAGCCAGCCCGCGCATCCTCATTTCGAGAACCTTGACGTCCGCCATGTCAAGATTCCCCAGTGTGTTGACCGCTATTGAATCGTCGTAGCCCACTGGGGGGTGAAGTTGGAAGTTGTATTGGGCTGGACCGCGCTGCTCAATGAATCGCGTGAGCAGTTGCCAAGCCTCGTCAGAGTGAGGGTCGACGCACCACGCGCGCGCCCGGAGCACGCTCTGGTCCGCCGCGTTACGGTCGTCGACGACCCGATCAAACAGGAAATAGAAGACGGCAGGAGCTTCAAGGTAACTCTGCCAGTCCGGCGGAAGCCCTCTCTCCTGCCGGCTGACATCACGCGATGGTGTCCCAAGGTTGTGGTTCCACCTTGGACGATCGACGCCGGAGATGATCGCCGCACTCTTGACTTCACTACCATCGGCGAGATCAAGCCCCTTCCCGCGGAAGCCCTGGCCAGGTTCGCAGAGGACGATTGACGCGAGATGCTGAGCGATGTACCCGGTGTCGATCTGCGCCGACTGACCGGTGAGCGCGGCCCACTTCAGGAGCGTTCGCCGTGTTCCCACGAGGAAATCACGGAGCAGCTCTTCGAGAAGGGAAAGACGATAGTTATAGGGGATCTGGTTGAGAAGTCCGCCGGAGCACAATAGCACGCTGGAGTTCCTGCTCGATCTCATCACGCATTCACAGGTTCACCACCAACACGCTTTCCATGTTGAGCTGGCGCCGGGCGTCACACATAGCAATGCACGATCGCGATGTTCTTGGACCTACCTCCCGCGTACCCAGGCCGATCCATGATGAAGGTCTCAGCGTGTACTTCCATGGCCTCGATCTCGCCCACGCGGAGCGCCTTCCACCCTAGAGTCGCCCCCGACGAGCTCGCGCCACTCGTCTGAAACGCGACGAGCATCTCCGTCCCGTCCCCAGCCGTGCCGTGGATGTAGGGTTCCACGAGACGTGCTGCCCCCGATAGCGGACACACATCACACGCCGCTTCCGAATCGCATCGCAAATGAGCCCATCCATCGTTGGCGGTCCCGACCCCAACGAATCATCCTCCGACGGACCCCCAGCCTCAAATCGGCCTTGGCGGGACCGAAAGGGGGCGCTGCCCAAGATCCAGCCATTCGCAAGGGCACGGAAAATGGAGACGGGCCCCGGGACCTCAGGTCCCGGGGCCCGTCCTCCGGAGAGCGGGGGGGCTCCTGCGAGTACTTCGCCGGAGCCCCCCGGGCGGTTCGAAGGCGTTTCGTTGCGGTTGTGTGACGGCCTAGAAGTCGTCCATCCCGCCGCCGCCGCCCGGCATGGCCGGCATCTTCTCCTTCTCGGGCTTCTCCGCCACCACCGCCTCGGTGGTGAGGAACAGGGCCGCGATGGAAGCCGCGTTTTGGAGCGCGGACCGGGTGACCTTGGTGGGGTCGATGATCCCAGCTTTGAACATGTCCACGTACTCGCCTGTCGCCGCGTCCAGCCCCCAGCCCGGATCGAGCGTCCGGACCTTCTCAATCACGACGCCTCCCTCCAGGCCAGCGTTCGCCGCGATCTGCTTGAGGGGCTCCTCCAACGCCCGCCGGACGATGTGGGCCCCGGTCAGCTCGTCGCCCTCCAGGTCGACCTTGTCCAGGGCAGACTGGGCGTTCAGCAGAGCAACCCCACCGCCGTTCACGACGCCCTCCTCCACCGCGGCCTTGGTCGACCGGACGGCGTCCTCGATGCGATGCTTCTTCTCCTTCAGCTCGACCTCTGTGGCGGCGCCCACCTTGATGACCGCCACACCGCCGGCCAGCCGAGCCAGGCGCTCCTGCAGCTTCTCCCGGTCGTAGTCCGAGTCGGTCTTCTCGATCTCGGCCTTGATCTGGTTGACGCGGCCTTTGATGTCCGCGGGCTTCCCCGCACCCTCGACAATCGTGGTGTCGTCTTTGGTCACGACGACCTTGCGGGCCTGTCCCAGGAGGTCTAGGGTCGCGTTCTCCAGCTTCAGCCCGACCTCCTCCGAGACGACCGTTGCGCCCGTGAGGATGGCGATGTCCTGGAGCATGGCTTTGCGGCGGTCGCCGAACCCGGGGGCCTTCACCGCCGTCGACCGGAACGTGCCGCGGAGCTTGTTCACCACCAGCGTGGCCAGGGCCTCGCCCTCCACGTCCTCCGAGATGACCAGCAGCGCCTTCCCGCCCTGCATGACCTTCTCCAGGACCGGCAGCAGGTCCTTCACCGCCGAGACCTTCTGGTTGGCGACCAGGATGTAGGGCTCCTCCAGGACCGCCTCCATCCGCTCAGGGTCGGTGATGAAATACGGCGAGATGTAGCCCTTGTCGAACCGCATCCCCTCGACCAGCTCGAGCTCCATGCCGAAGGTGTTCGACTCCTCGACCGTGATGACGCCATCCTTACCCACCTTGTCCACGGCCTCGGCGATCTGCTCGCCGATCTCCGGGTCGGCCGCCGAGATGGCGCCCACGTGCGCGATCTCGTCCTTCTCCTCCACGTCGCGCGACTGGTTCTTGATGGCCTCCACGGTGAGCTCGACCGCCCGCTCGATGCCGCGCTTCAGGCCCATGGGGTTGGCGCCCGCGGCGACGTTGCGGAGGCCCTCCTTCACGATGGACTGGGCCAGGACGGTGGCCGTGGTGGTGCCGTCGCCGGCCACATCGTCGGTCTTCTTCGCGACCTCTTTCACGAGCTCGGCCCCGACCTTCTCGATTGGGTCTTCGAGCTCGATCTCCTTGGCGATCGATACGCCGTCGTTCGTGATCGTGGGAGCTCCCCACTTCTTCTCCAGGACGACGTTGCGGCCCTTGGGCCCGAGCGTGATCCTCACGGCGTTCGCCAGCTGGTCCATGCCGCGCTCCAGCGCCCGCCGCGCGTCCTCCTCGAAGACGATGAGCTTCGGTGCCATGCCTCTTCCTCCTTCACCTCTCCCGGCCCCGCCCGTTCGTGCCCTGGGGGCCTCTCAGCCTTGGCCTCCGACTGCTAGCACTCTCGGCTGCCGAGTGCTAAGGCATTGTAGCCGGAATGCCGGGGGGTGTGGCAAGTGGGGCAACCGGGAGGGCGTTGGGACCGTAGTACCCCGTGGCGGCGGGCTAGGCCTTTTGGACCAACGGCGGATGGCGCGACCGACGCTGACCGGCATAGGTTGGGTCGATCCGCCCGAAAACGAGGAGGCGTCGATAAGGTCGAGACCGCTGATCGCCCTGCTTGGATTGGCCCTGACCTCGACGGCGGCGCTGGGGCAGGTACCGGCGGCCGCCAACCACGGAGGCGACACCGAGGTCACCGTGGGGAGCAACGACTCGGTGTTCTCCCAGAACAAGCAGAACGAGCCGGCGGTGGCCATCGACCCGGCGCATCCGAACGTGGTGGCCGCGGGCTCGAACGACAACATCGACATGGAAGCGTGCAACGTCGGCGACGACACGACCTGCCCGTTCACCAGGGGTGTGGGCGGATCGGGCATCTACTTCTCGTTCAACGGCGGCGACACGTGGACGCAGCCGACCTACACGGGCTTTTCCGCACGGGGCTGCCTCGGCGTGGCAGGCGCGGCCGGCGACACGTGCACCCCGAACCCGGCAGGTCCCATCGGGACCCTGCCCCGGTACTTCGAGAACGACATGGTCTCCGACGGCGACCCGGCGCTCGCGTTTGGACCGAGGCCAGACGCCGCCGGCAACTTCTCCTGGGCCAACGGCTCGCGGCTGTACTACGCGAACCTGGTGTCGAACTTCCCCGGCGAAACGGCGTTCAAAGGCGACGAGGGGATCGCCGTCTCCCGGACCGACAACATGGCCGCCGCCGCGGCGGGCGTGAACAACGCGTGGATTCCGCCGGTGATCGCCTCGAAGCAGGCCTCGGCCACGTTCAGCGACAAGGAGCAGATCTGGGCCGACAACGCCGCGACCAGCCCGCACTTCGGCAATGTCTATGTCTGCTACGCGAAGTTCACGGGGTTCGGAGCCGCCCCGATGACGGTCTCGGTCTCGAGCGACGGAGGCGAGACCTGGTCCAACAGGCAAGTCAGTCCGGGCCACAATGTGGCGCCCGGCAGGTGGGGGCAGTCCGGCTGCACGATCCGTACCGACAGCATGGGTGTCGTGTACGTCTTCTACGAGCAGTTCCAGAACCCGGCCTTCTTCTTCCCTCCGGTGGGCACGCACTTCGTGGTGAAGTCCTCCGACGGCGGAGTGAGCTGGACGCGGCCCATGGCGATCGGCCGGGTTACCGACCCCTGTTATTTGCTCCAGTTCGACGGCGCGAGCCGGCGGTGCGTGCAGGATGGGCTGGCCGGCGCCCGCAACGACCTGGCCGCTTCCCCCAGCGTGAGCATCGCGAACGGCGCCCCGACGGGTGCCGGCGCCACGAGCTTCATGGTCCTCACGTGGGCCGGTTTCGACGCCGCCGGGGTCGAGCACTTGTACGTGCGGTGGTCGGCGGACCGTGGGGCCACCTGGTCGACCCGTGGAAGATGCGGGCGACCGCGGATACTACTCGGCGCCGGCGCTCTCGCCCGACGGGAAGGACCTGTACCTCGTGTACAACGCCTTCACCACCCCGTTCCGGGGGAACACGACGAGCTCACGGGGCCTGGTGGGCGTGGTCAAGCACGCCGACGTGGTCGGCGGGGCCCTCGCGAACTGGACCACGCTCCACCGCGGCGCCGTGGGCGACCCTAGAGGCTTGTCCCAGAACAACGTCGTCATCGAGTTCCTGGGCGACTACGTGTACGCGGCGGCGACGAACCAGTACGCCGTAGCGGTGTGGAACGACGCCCGGAACGCTTCTCCGTGCGATGCGGTGAACGCGTGGAGGCCGGGGGTGCAGGCCACCCGCTCGCTGGCCGGCCGTCCGGCGATCCAAGTGGTCTGCCCGGCGACGTTTGGGAACACCGACATCTTCGGCGGGTCTTACGCGGATCCCAACTCACCGTAGGAGGACAGGCCAGAGGAGGACCGCTTACTCGCCGCTCACTGAGATCCTCCCTGAAGCCGGGCGCGGTTGCGCCCGGCTTCAGGGGTACGGGATGATGCCCGCTTCAGGGGCTCGTTCCCACCCGGGACGGGAGCTCACCACATTCGATCGGACGATGGAGGAGTTCGCATGCGCGTTCGCTCATCAGCTCGGCGTTCGATCCTCGGCTCGTTCCTGGTCGTTCTCTTCGCCGGGGTAGTCGCGCTCCCCGGACCGGCCCAGGCGGCCCCGACCGAGCTCTTCTTCTCCGA
>Ga0209853_1000029_pt1 | contig 38491 bp, 38 predicted proteins | sample GWRWS1_30_40_FD_187224 | JGI IMG/M metagenome (GOLD analysis project Ga0209853, IMG submission 187224) | Riverbed sediment microbial communities from areas with vegetation nearby in Columbia River, Washington, USA - GW-RW S1_30_40 (SPAdes)... | ecosystem: Environmental > Aquatic > Freshwater >...
AGCGACATGAGCTCCTCACGCCGGGGGAGTACACCCAGCTCACGGGTCGGGCCGGCCGGAGGGGCATCGACGAGATCGGCCATGCGGTCGTGGTGTTCCAGCGACAGGTGCCGTTCGAACGCGTGGCGTCCCTGGCCACCACGCGGACCTACGAGCTCACCTCGTCGTTCCGGCCCTCCTACAACATGGCCGTGAACCTTGTCCGGAACTACACGAGGGAACAGGCCCACCATCTGCTGAACTCGTCGTTCGCCCAGTTCCTGGCGGACCGGGGCGTGGTGACCCTGGAGCGCCAGCTCGAACGCGACAAGGCGCACCTCGCCGGGTACCGGGAGCAGATGTGGTGCGAGCTGGGCGACTTCACCGAGTACTGGCGGTTGCGGGAGCGGGCCGAGCAGATCCGGGAGGAGGCCCGAAAGGGCAGGGAGCGGGTTAGGGGGGAGGCCGTGCGGGACGGCCTGGCCTCGCTCCGCCCCGGTGACGTCATCTTCGTCCCGCGGGCCCGGCGGCGTGGCCTCGCGGTCGTGCTGTCCTCTCGCGAAGGCCGACCCACGGTCCTGGCCCAGGATCGGAAGTTCTTTCGGCTGTCGCCCCGGGACTTCGAGGAACCCCCGGTGGTCCTGACCAAGATCCCGCTGCCCCGGTCGGGCAGCGCGCGAAGCGCCCGGTACCGCCGCGACCTCGCGGCGCGGCTGGTGGCCCTCGACGTCCGGCCACCCAAGCCCGCGGGGGACCGGCTGGACGCCAGAGCGCAGCGCGAGGCGGCCCGGCTGGAGGCGCTCGCGGCCCAGCACCCCTGCCATGGCTGCCCCGACCTGCCCACCCATGAGCGATGGGCCGCCCGGGCCAGCCAGCTCGAGGCCCAGGTCCGCGGCGTGGAGCGGAGGATCCGGACCCGGACGGAGACCCTAGCCCGGCAGTTCGAACGGGTCCTCGGCGTGCTCGAGGAGCTGGGCTATACGCGGGACTTCGGCATCCTGCCGAAGGGTCAGGTGCTGGCCCGGATCTACGGCGAGGGGGACATCCTGGTGGCCGAGGCGCTGGGCGACGGGCTACTCGCCGGGTTGTCGCCGGCGGAGGCGGCGGCCGTGGTCTCGACGGTGGTGTACGAATCGCGGGAGCGAGTCCCACGCCAGGCGGACCTTCCGACGGCCGAGTCCGCCGGCCGCTACCAGCGGCTCTCCCGGCTGTGGCTGAGAATCCGCCGGTCCGAGGACACGCACCACGTCGAGCTGTGCCGGGAGCTGGAGGCGGGGTTTGCCACGCCCGTGTTCCACTGGGCCGAGGGCAAGCCGCTAGAGGCGGTCCTGGGGGAGACGGGCCTAGCCCCTGGGGACTTCGTGCGGAACTGCAAGCAGCTCCTAGACCTCCTGCGGCAGATCGAGGAGGTCGCTACCGGCGACACCGCCGACCTGGTCCGCCGGGCAAGCGAGGCCGTGAACCGGGGGGTCGTGGCGTACACGGGCGTCTGACCCGGCGGATCCGGTCACGCCGGCGCGCCGGTAGGATTCACCAGCCAATGCCAAGCGCGTTCGGAGAGCTCACGGTGATCGTCAACCCCCACGCCGGAAGGCGTCGGGTGGGGGAGGAGATCCCCGAGCTCGAGCGCACCCTCCAGGCCCGAGGGCTGCCGTACCGGCTCCTTCGGACCGAGGGGCCTCGCGACGCGACCAGGTTCGCCCGGGAGGCCCTGGAGAACGGGGGACGGTTCGTGGTGGCGGTGGGCGGCGACGGAACCGTCCACGAGGTCGTGAATGGGATGTTCGATCAGGAGGGCAAGCCGATCGTACCGGACCCCGTGCTCGGGGTGGTGGCGGCGGGATCGGGGTGCGACTTCGTGCGGACCTTCGGGCTCCCCGGCGACGTGACCCGGTCGTGTCAGCACCTCTTAGGCGAGAACACGTACCCGCTCGACGTGGGCAAGATCACCTACGTCGGGCCGGGCGGCGAGCGGCACGTACGGTACTTCCCGAACGTCGCGGAGGTGGGCCTGGGGGCGGCGGTGGCCGGGCGGGCGGATCGCCTGCCCGCTTCGTTCGGCCAGTCGAAGTATTTCTTCGCGTTCTGGCTCACGCTCCCGCGGTTCAAGCTGGCGCAGCTTCGGGTCCAGGCGGACCGCAAGACGTACGAGGGGCCGGGGGTCATGGTGATCGTCGGCAACTGCCAGTACTACGGCGGGGGGATGAAGATCTCGCCCCGCTCGTACCCCGGCGACGGCGTCCTCGACGTGCTGATCTTCAAGGGACCGAAGTCCGACGCCTTCACCTTCCTGCCGAAGGTCTACCGGGGCGAGCACGTCCCCCACGACCGCATCGCGGAGCTCCGGGTGAAGCGGGCCCTCCACGTCGAGGCGGACCGCCCGCTCCCCATCGAGGCCGACGGGGAGGTGCTGGGGCTCACCCCGGCCACCTTCGAGGTGGTGCCCCAGGCCGTCTTGATGAAGCTGTGAGCGCCGGGTCGCATGCGAGGCGTTACGTCGAACGGCTGGAGCGCGCCGCGCGGGCCGCCGAGGAGGCCGGCCTGGCCGGCCTCCTCGTCACCCCGGGGCCGGACCTCGTCTACCTGGCCGGCCACGCCCCGCCGCCGCTCGAGCGGCTCACCCTCCTCGTGGTGGCTCCGGGCCGGGACCCCGTGATGCTCGTCCCGCTCCTGGAGCGCCCCGAGGCACTGGCTTCGCCCGCGGCGGACCTGATCGAGATCGTGGGCTGGGCCGACGGCCACGACCCGTACACGACCGCAGCCAAGCTGGTCGGCGCGGGCCGGTTCGCCATCGTCGACCAGGCGTGGGCCTCGCACGTCCTTGGTTTGCGGGAGGCGGCGAGCGACCTCTCCCTTGTTCCCGCAGGCCGCGCCCTCTCGCCGCTCCGGGCGGTGAAGGACGACGAGGAGCTCGCCGCCCTGGCCCGGGTGGCCCGGGCCGCCGACGCGGCCTTCGCCGACATCCTCGACGTCCCGTTCGCCGGTCACCGCGAAACCGACGTGGCGGCGGACCTCGCCGATGCCCTCCGCCGCCACGGCCACCAGACCGTGGACTTCACCATCGTGGGGTCGGGCCCGAACGGCGCCTCGCCCCACCACGAGGCTGGGGAGCGAGCCATGGCCCCGGGGGACGCCGTCGTCATGGACTTCGGCGGCCGTCTCGACGGCTACTGCTCGGACATCACCCGCACGGTCGCGGTGGGGGAGCCACCCGCTGGGTTCCCCGACGTCTACGAGGTGGTTCGCCGGGCCCAGCAGGCCGCCTTCGAGGCCATCCGGCCCGGCATTTCGGCCCAGGAGGTGGACCGGGCGGCCCGCGCGGTGATCGAAGACGCGGGCCACGGCGAGTCCTTCTTCCACCGAACCGGCCACGGCATCGGGCTCGAGGTCCACGAGCCGCCGTACATCGTCGAGGGCAACGCGGCGCCGCTCGAGACCGGCATGACGTTCTCGATCGAGCCGGGGATCTACCTGCCTGGTCGGTTCGGCGTCAGGATCGAGGACATCGTGGCCGTCATCGGGGACGGCGCGATTCGCCTGAACGAGGCGCCTCGCGACCCGCAGGTCGTCCGGTAGCCTACGGCTATATCCTGGGGCGGACCTTCGTACCGTCCGGGGTGTCCATGACCTCAAGGCCCATCTCTTGGAGGCGGTCGCGGACGGCGTCGGCGGCGGCGAAGTCCTTGCCCGCCCGGGCGGCGTCGCGCTGCTCGACGAGGGCCTTGACCTCGTCGCTGGGCTGCCACCCCCCGCGGGCATCGCGTTCCACGTCGAGGCCGAGGACTTGGTCCCACGATGAGACCAGCGCGTACTTCTCCTCGTCGGGGACGCTCCGCGACGACACGAGCTCGTTCAGGATCACCAGGGCCTGCGGCATGTCCAGGTCGTCGGCCACGGCCTCCCTGAACCGCTTGTCGAAGGTCTTCGCCTCTTGGCCCAGGCTGTCGGCGGGGCCGCCCCGCGCGACCATCCGCTGGCGGAGACGCTTCATCGCCGTGTCGGCGGCCCGGAGGGCCTCCTCGGAGAAGTCCATCTCCCTCCGATACCGCGTCTCGAAGGTGAGGTACCGGTAGGAGAGGGGATCGATCCCGAGTGCGGCGAGGTCCCCGATCCGGATGATGTTGCCCGAGGACTTGGCCATCTTCTGTTCCTTCAAGCGGAGGAACCCGCCGTGGGTCCAGGTCGAGATCACCGGGTGCCCCACGGCACCCTCGGACTGGGCGATCTCGTCCTCGTGGTGGGGGAAGATCAGGTCCACGCCGCCGGTGTGGATGTCGAACCGCTCGCCCAGGTACTTCATCGACATGGCCGAGCACTCGATGTGCCATCCGGGGAACCCTTCGCCCCACCGGCTGTCCCACTTCATCAGGCGGTTCGGGCCGGCCTTCTTCCACAGCGCGAAGTCCTCGGGGTGGCGCTTGTTCGGGTCGACCTCCAGCTCCTGCCGGTGCCCGGCCCGCAGCTTGTCCAACGTGTTCCCGGAGAGCTTGCCGTACTCGGCGAACGAACGAACGTCGTAGTAGATCGTCCCGCCGGCCTCGTAGGCGTGGCCGTTCTCCACCAGGCGCTCGGTCAGCTCGAGCATCTCCGGGACGTGCTCGGTCGCTTTGGGGTACACGTTGGCGCGCCTAATGCCGATGGCCTCGGTATCGTCGAGGAACGCCTGGGTGTACTTCTCGGCGATCTCCTTCGGCGAGAGACCCTCGTCTGCGACCGCCAGGTCCATCTTGTCCCGGCCCGTGTCGGTCACCTCGTCGGTCATGTGCCCGACGTCGGTGATGTTCATGACCTGGGTGACGTCGTAGCCCTCAAACTCCAGGGCCCGCCGGACCAGGTCCGAAAGCAGGAACGTGCGCAGGTTCCCGATGTGCACGTACCGGTAGACGGTGGGGCCGCACGAGTACATGTGGATGTTCCGGTCGTCCACCGGGACGACCTCCTCGACGCGGCGGGTCAGCGTGTTGTACAGGCGCACGGCCGAACCAGCATAACCGTCGGGCCCGGCCGGCTGTTCCGCGCTACGGGACGTCCGGACGGGGCGGGAGGTCTCCGGCCGGCCCATTGCCGGACGGCCCGGGTGGTTGTGCGAGTCCGCCGCCCTGGCCGCTCCCGGGCCCGATGGCGATCCGCTGCTGCTCCTGGCCGTTGCCAGTCAGGACGCCCACGGGCAACCCCTCCAGGGGCTCCCGCTCGCCGAGCTCGGCCATCAAGGCCTCGATCTCGTCGCCGATCAACTCCTCGCGCTCGATGAGCGCGTCGCGAACGCCCTCGACCGCGTGCCGCTTCTGGAGGAGCAGCTTCTTGACCCGATCCCTGCAATCGTCGAGCAGCGCGTCCATCTCCTTCCTGCGCTCGGGATCGGACAGAATGGCGCGGATCGGATCACCGTCCATCATCGTCGCGGGCATCGCGGCCGCCGAGATGAGGCTCTTGCCCATGCCGAACACCCCGACATAGGCGGCCACGTACTTCGTCGCGTTTACCAGGTCCGAGCTTGGTCCGGTCGTGGTCTGTCCGAACCAGATCTCCTCGGCGACCAGCCCGGCCAAGGAGACCTGGATGTCGGCGAGGATCTGGCGCTGGGTCCTGCTGTACAGCTCCTCGATCTCCTGCCCGTGAACCAGGCCCAGGGCGTGCTCGCGCTTCTGGATCGTGATGACCTGGATCTGGAACTCGCCCTTCTCCAGCGTGTACGAGGCGACCGCGTGTCCCGCCTCGTGGACGGCGGTCATCTCCTTCTCCCGAGGGGTCAGCTTGACGGGCTGCTTCAGGCCGATCTCCTCAACGAGCTTGGCCTGCCACAGGTCGTCCCATCGCAGGGCGTCGCGGCCATCCTGGAGGGCGAAGATCAACGCCTCGTTCACGATGTTCTGGATCATGGCCGGCGAGTAGCCCTTGGTCATCCGCCCCAGCTTCTTGACGTCTGTGGGCTCGTGGCGCACCTTCGCCAGGTAGTACTGGGCGATGTCCTCGCGACCGTCGCCGTCGGGAAGACCGACATGGATCTTCCGATCGAACCGCCCCGGTCGGAGCAGGGCGGGGTCCAGCGACAGGGCGCGGTTCGTGGCGCCGATGATCAGCATGTTGTAGAAGGGCACCTTCGGGCGGCCCAGGCCCAGGATGCGTCGGACGTGCCGCCACAGGCCCCTCGGCGCCACGAAGCCATCCATGTTGACCAGCAGCTCGTTCACGATGCCCATGCCCGCGCCGCCCATGCCCATGCCCGCGATGACCTTGTGGGGCCCCGACGGCCTCTGGTACTCGACGGACTGCTGGGAAATGGCTCCCCGGGTGCCGCCGAGCGCGTCGAGCTCGTCGATGAAGAGCACGCAGCCGCCGTACTTGTCGGACATCGCCCGGCCTCGCGAGAACATCCGGCGGACCTTCATGTTGCCGATGCCAAAGAACATGTTCTGGAACCGGCTGCCGTCCGCGATCAGGATCGGCACGCTGGAGGCGCCGGCGATGGCCTTGGCCATGAGCGTCTTTCCGGTGCCGGGCGGACCCTCGAACAGGATCCCGTGGGGCGGGTAGCCGCCCATCTGCTTGAAGTCCTTGAACCCCCGGAAGAGGCGCAGGACTTCCTTGGAGGAGTGCACGGCGGCGGGCTGGCCTCGAACGTCGTCGAAGGACTTGTCGTACTCGCCCGGATAGATCGTGTAGTAGGTGCCTCGCATCAGGAACCAGAACATCGCCCCGAACTGCACGACCATGAACATGGAGATGAACAGCAGGTAGACCACGAACCCGCGGTACGTCCCGAGCGTCTGGCCGGGGTGAAGCATCGCGTCCCCAGGGGAGACCCCCAGGAACAAGAAGCCGACCACGACGTAGACGATCAGGAAGATGATCGAGCGCTTCAGCCAGCGCCAGTACCGCCGGTACTGTTCCATGGGGTGCGACCTCCGAGGGTGAGGGGCCGGGCCAGTGAACTTTCGCACAAGTGTACGCGCTGAGGGGCCCCGAATGGAAGGAACGGTTCCCGGGGCAGGAAGCCTCGCTCGGGCTCGGCGAGGCGGCTAAGGCGTGAGCGGGCGGCCCTCGAACGGCGTGGACAGCACCACAGTGGTCCGGGTCTGGACCTGCCCCTTCTCCCGGAGCCGACGGATCAGCTCCTCCAGGTGCCCGGTGGTCCGGGTCCGGACCTTCAGGATGTAGTTGGCCTCGCCGGCCACGCTGAAGCAGTCCTCGACCTCCGGGAAGTCCTCGACCCGCTGGGGGAGATCGTCGGCCTGGGTGGGGTCGAGGGGCGTCACGGCCACCAGGGCCGTCACGAAGAGCCCAACGGCCTCCGGGTCCACCACCGCCCGGTAGCCCCGGATGATCCCCGTCTGCTCCAGCTTCCGGACCCGGTCGTGGACCGAGGAGGGAGACAGTCCCACCCGGCGTCCCACGTCCGCATAGGTCGCCCTGGCGTCCTCCTGGAGTGCTGCGATGATCTCGAGGTCCCGCTCGTCGGGCACCTTCGCATCATACGCACGGCCCGGCCGGGGGAGCGGGATCACCCCCGGCCGGCCGATTGCGGGAAGCGGCCCGCTCCGGGTACAAACCGTCCGTCCGAGACGCGGCCCATCCTCTCCCGGGCCGGGGAGAGGAGAGGATGCTCGCTCGCCGCGTTGCCGCCACGGCGAGTCTCGTCCCGGCGCCGAAGCCGGGCGGCGTCCGGTGGCTCTCGGTCCTCGACGCCGCCACGACGAGCGCATACGCGGCCGTGGTTGCTCGGGTCGCGCCTCTCGTCGAGGATGCTCTCGGCGACGAGGTCGTGGCCAATCGGGTGGCCCTGGCCGGCCCCGGCCCGCCCTTCCTCCGCCTCCAGCCCTGGCGGCGCGCGAGGGCCCGGTTCCTCATGACGGCCCGCCGAATGTCGGCAGCCGCGGGGACGTTGCTCGTGGCCGACGTCCACAGGTGCTATCCGTCCATCGGGCCGGAGCTTGTCGGCGATACCCTCGTTCGGCTGGGTTGCGAGGGGAGCGACGTCCACGACGTGGTCGCCGTTCTTGAGGCCATGACCCTGGCCGGCGTCCCCGGCCTGCCCATCGGGCCGGACCCGTCCGCGGTGCTCGCCAACGCGGTGCTCGCCCCGACCGACCATGCCCTTCGCGCCATGGGGGCCCGGCATCTTCGATGGGTGGACGACTTCTGGGTGTTCGCCCCGGACCACGGTGCCGGGGACGCCGCCCTCCGACAGCTCTGCACGTCGCTCGGGGAGGCCGGCCTCACGCTCGCGGGGGAGAAGACCAGGCTCATCGATCGGCCGGAGGACATCGTCGCCACCGTGGCCCGCGGAAGGGTCTCCCCGTAGGCCCGCGCTATCATCGGCGCGCCGATGCGCACCCTCTATCGGGCGTCATTCGTGCACACCCTGTCGTACCCGCCGAGGGGGGAGTGGATCCTCGTCGACGGACGCCACGTGCAGCGAGTGGGCTCGGGTGAGCCGCCCGAGGCCGACAGGATCGTCGAGCTCCCCGGCGCCACGATCATCCCGGGCTTCATCGACGCTCACGTCCACATCACCGGCACCGGGATCCACCACCAGGCCCCGGAGGTCGCGCGGGCCCGATCCGCCCACGAGCTCGTTGAGACCCTCCGGAAGGTGGCCCAGGACCGCGACGGCCCCATCCTTGTCCACGGGTACGACGAGTCGAAGTGGGACCGCCGCGAGCCTCCCAGCATCGCAGACCTCGACGCCGTGACCAACCACCCGCTCGCCGTGGTCCGGGTGGACGGGCACCTCACGCTGGCCAACACCCGCGCCCTGGATGATTCGGGCGTCATCGGCGAGGACGGCGTGGAACGAGGGGCCGAGGGCCGGCCCACGGGCAGGCTCAGGCGTGAGGCCAACGCTCGCCTCCGCCACTGGTTCCAGCAGCACCTGACGGACCACGACATCGAGGAGCTCCAGCTCGAGGCGGCCAGCCTGGCGGTGTCCCACGGGGTGACGTGCATCCACGAGATGTCGATGCCGCAGGAGCGGGGGATGCGCGACCTCGAGATCCTGCTCGAGCACCGGGCCCGCCTACCCCTCGACGTCGTCACCTACGTCGCCACCACCGACGTGGGGCGGGTCATGGACCTCGGGATCCGGCGGATCGGCGGTGACCTCCCGGTGGATGGGTCCGTGGGCGCTCGCACCGCGTGGGTGTCGGAGCCGTTCCGGGACGAACAGGGGAGCGGGGTGGGCTACTTCGAGGACGACGAGCTCGCCGAGTTCTTCCACGACGCGCACCTTGCCGGACTCCAGGTCGGGGTCCACGCCATCGGCGACGCCGCCATCGACCAGGTCGTGCGGACCTGGGAGCGGGTGTACCAGAGCCTGGACAGCCGGGAGCGACGGCACTTCCGGGCCCGCCGCCACCGCATCGAGCACTTCGAGATGGCGGCGCCCTCGCTGGTGGAGCGGGCCGCGGCCCTCGGGTTGGCCATCTCGGTGCAGCCGACTTTCGACGCGGAGTGGGGGAGTCCGGGCGGGCTGTACGAACAGGGCCTGGGCTGGGAGCGAGCCGAACGGATGAACCCGTTCCGTAGCCTGGTCCAGCGAGGGATGGAGATGGGCGCCGGGTCCGACTCGCCCATCACCACGATCGACCCAATGGCCGGCATCGCCGCCTTCGAAGCGCATCACGACCTCGCCCAGCGCCTGCTCCGGGACGAAGCGATCCGCGCCTACACGGTGGGGAGCGCCCGCCTGGCCCACCAGGAGGACAAGAAGGGGAGCTTGGCGCCCGGGAGGCACGCAGACTTCGCCGCGTACGACGTCGACCCGGTGGCCGTGGAGTCGGTTGCGGGGGCCCGGCCGGTCCTCACGGTGTCGCTCGGGCGCGATGTGTACGCGGCCTGACCGCCGGCCGAACCGCCGGCGGCCAGCACGTTTGACACCTGTCGGCCGGCGAACCTACAGTACCGACGCGCCGCCGCTTCGGCGGGGCGAGCGAGGACCCAAGAGGCTGAGTAGAGAACGCGGCGCCCCGGCGCCGTGGCCCCAAAGGTCTCTTGGGTCCTTGTTCTTTCCTGTCCCTCTCCGAAACCCAGGGAACAAGCTTGGCGCCTTCCGCGTTTAGCCGGCGGAAGAGCCTTGCCGCGTTGCAGGGCGGCAGTACAATCCCCCGGCTGGAAGAGGGACCCATGGAAGACATCGAAGAGAACGCGGAAGAAGAGGAGCTGGACGAGGACTCCGAGGAGCCCGAGCACCTGGGCGAGGAGGCCCCCGTCCCCGCCGCTGCGGCGCCGGGGGATGGGGAGGACGTGGAGTCCATCGAAGACCTCCTGGTGAAGAAGGAGGCCCGGGAGGAGGAGGAGGACGACTCCATCCTTAGCATGACCCGCGAGGAGCGCCTGGAGCCGCTGGCGGTGAAGGTGGTGCCGCCGCAGCCCACCGAGTTCATATGCAAGAAGTGCTATCTCGTGAAGCACCGCAGCCAGCTGAAGGACAAGGCCAAGATGCTCTGCCGAGACTGCGCCTGAACCCGTCCCGGCTGCGCCTCCCGTTCGCCGTTTGCATCACCGCCCTCTCCGGGCTCCTGCTTTCCCTGTCGCTTCCGCCCGCGGAGCTCGGTCCGGTCGCCTTCTTCGCGCCGGCGCCACTCCTGTGGCTGGTCCGCGAGGGCGGCTCCCGGCGGGGCCTGCTGCTCGGCTTCGTCTTCGGCCTGGCGTACTTCGGGGCGGTGCTGTACTGGATCCTGCTGTTCGGTGAGCTCGCCTGGGGCGCCCTGACCGTCGTGCTCGCAGCCTACGCGGGAGCGTTCGGGTTGGTGGCGCCCATGCTGTGGCGGGGGGAGCGGCCGGTCCGGTCCATGGTGGCCCTGGCAGCCCTGTGGACGATCCTTGAATGGGTCCGCGGCATGTGGCCGGTCGGCGGGTTCACCTGGGGGCAGCTCGGCTCGACCCAAACCGGCAACCGGTTCCTCCTTCCCCTGGCGTCTGTAGCGGGGGTGTGGGGCCTCTCGTTCGTCGTGCTCCTGGTCGTCGGGCTCCTGGTGGTGGCCGCGGAACGATCCCGGACCCGGCCGGCCTCCGCGGTGACACTGGTGGCCGCGTCGCTCGGGTTGGTGCTCGGACCGGCCCTTATCCCGGTCCCGCGGCCGGACGGGCCGAGCCTCGACGTGGCGGCCATCCAGGTCGACGTGCGGGAGGCGAGAGGACTGGACCCCCTGGCGGAGGACCGGAGGGTGGCGGAGATGAACATCGCCCTCCACGAGCGGCTCGTTGGGGATCCGCCGGACCTCGCCGTGTGGGGGGAGAGCTCGCTCGACCCCGGGGCGAACCTCCCGGACTTCCGCCCTCTGGTGCAGAACGCCATCCGCGACGTGGGAGCGCCCACCCTGGCCGGAGCGGTGGTGCGGACCCTCGGCGGGCGCTACTACAACGAGGGGCTCCTGTTCGACGGCGACGGGCGGATCGTCGGTGAGTACCGGAAGGTCCACCTCGTTCCGTTCGGCGAGTACGTCCCGTTCCGGGGGGCCCTCGACTGGATCACTGCGCTGCAACAGATCCCGTACGACGTGACGCCGGGGGAGCGGGCCCAAACACTCTCGTTCCACGGCGTGACCTTCGGCGACGTGATCTGCTTCGAGAACAGCTTCCCGTCGATGGACCGTGGGCTCGTGGCGGCGGGCGCCGAGTTCCTGGTAGTGACGACGAACAACGCGTCCTACGGTTTCACCGCGGCCTCGCGCCAGCACCTGGTGATGAGCCGGCTGCGGGCGGTGGAGAACGGGCGGTGGGTCGTGCACGCTGCGGTGTCGGGGATCAGCGCGTTCGTCGACCCGGAAGGCCGGGTGGTCGCCCTGACCGGGCTGTTCGAGCCGGCGATCCTCCGTCACGACATCGAGATCTCCAACCGCAAGACCCTGTACACCCGGCTGGGGGACTGGGTGCCCTGGACGGCCATGGTGCTCGCCGCCGGCTGGCTCGTGGTGCCCCGGGGGAGGCGATCCCCCAACCGAGCGCCGGGTCCGCTGCCTGACCGGCCCCGGGTCCTGGTGGTTCTCCCCACCTACAACGAGCGGCACACCATCGAGACCGTGCTGCGGGGGCTGCTGGCCCTGCCCGAGGGCGTCGACGTGTTGGTGGTGGACGACGCCTCGCCGGACGGTACGGGCGCAGCGGTGCGGGCCATCGCCGGTTCCGAGCCCCGGGTTCGCCTGGTGGAGCGGCCGGGCAAGGGCGGGTTGGCGAGCGCGTACCTGGCTGGGTTCCGGACGGGCCTCGAGGAGGGCTTCGACCTGGTGGTGGAGATGGACTCGGACCTCTCCCACCGGCCCGACGAGCTGCCGAGGCTGCTGGAGGGGGCGCGCCAACACCACCTCACCATCGGCAGCCGGTATATCCCGGGAGGATCCGTGACGAACTGGAGCCGGGCACGTCTGGCCCTGTCGAAGGCAGGGAATCTCTACGCGAGGGCCCTCCTGGCCATCCCCGTCCACGACGCCACCAGCGGGTTCCGGGTGTTCCGAAGGGACGTCATCGCCACCCTCCTCCCCCAGGCCATCCGGTCCGACGGCTACGGGTTCCAGATCGAGCTGGTCCTCCGGGCCTGGCACGCCGGCTTCGCCGTCGGCGAGATCCCCATCACGTTCCACGAGCGCGAGCACGGCCGCTCCAAGATCTCCCGCCGGATCGTGCTCGAGGCGTTATGGCTGGTGGTGGTGTGGGGGCTCCGGCTGCGCCTGGGCCGGGATCCCTTTCCTGGCCGGCCCGATCGCCGATAATGGACATTATGTCCCGTTGAGCGGGCGCGGCCGTCCCACCGGCTGACCCGCCCGAACGAATCGCCTCTCCTCCACCGCGGAGCCCGTCCCCGTGGGCTTGCAGCCCGATGGGGATGGGCGATGGGCCGATGGCGGAGGCCCGTGCGACATCTACCGTAGGTAAGGACGCCGATGGACATCCCCCGCTGGACGGATGGACGGCCATCGGTCCTCAGGCTGAGGGGGCGAACCGGATGAACCCATCTCGTCACCGAGCCGGATGGCTCCCCGATAAGCCGATCCGGACGGTCGAGCTGCCGATGCTGGCTGCGCTATTCCTGGCGCTAGGCGCGCTCCACGCCGTGGCGGACCGGGCAAGGGGTACGGGAAGGGTCCTGCCAACCACGCCAACGGCAACGGGCCGCCGCAGCACGCCAATGGCAACGGCCCGTCACCGAATGAGCCTTCGCCGGCATCGACGCCGTCGGCGGAGCCATCGCAGTCCTCCAAGACCAAGCCGAGTTCGGCGCCCCAGCTGGCGCCAGCGCCGAGTCCGGCGACGGCCCAGCGCGCGCGAGACCCCGATCGGCGCGACCGGGGAACAACGGAACCGTGAAGGTGGACGCGAAGCCCTTCGGCGACGCACCGGACAACGAGCCCCACGTCGGATGCCGGCTGGAGATCGACTTCTACGGCTATGATCAAGGATCCCTCGACGCCAGCCACACGCTTGAGCTGAAGTCCCCCTCCCCTAACGGCACCCTCGTGCGCGGGAGCACGTTCATCGGGGAGGACCCGCCCGGCGGTGGCACCGACCTGGACGCCTCTGTACAGGTGTACCTACAGAGGGAACTGGCGGCCTCGGGCGCGGAGCCCCACCCGAATCAGGGGTTCCACGTCCGCCTCACGGTGAACGCCGAGGGCTCCATCGGGGCGGACGTAAAGCGCAAGACGTTCTGGACGCGGTGTCCTATCGAGGCGCCCCGAGTGACCCCGCCGACCCCCCGGCTTCGCCGCCGGTGATGCCGAGCACCTTGACGCCCCCGCCCCGCCTGGCCATCACCGGCTCAGACCCGGTCCGCCGGGCCGGCATGGCGCTGTTGATCCTCCTGCTTGCAGCGGGCTCCTGTGGCTCAGCCGCAGCACCCGAGGAGAGTTCGAGGGCTGAGCCGATCGGGCTCCCTGCGGGACCCGTCGGTGCCCTGTCGCCACTACCAGCGGAGCTTCAGGTGGCGTGCGGCCCGAGCCTCGTCGAGGCGACGCACGGGGGTGGTGACGGGGGCCCGGTGGAGGAGGTCGGGATCGGTCCTGGCCTCCCCGGCGGCCTGGAGCATCGCCACGGCCAGACCGTCCAGGGTCTCCCTGGTCTCGGTCTCGGTGGGTTCGACCATCATGGCCTCCTCCACCACGAGCGGGAAATACACCGTCGACGGGTGGTAGCCGAGGTCGATGACTCGCTTGGCGACGTCCATGGCCCGGATGCCGGTCTCCTCCTTGAGCGCCTTGGCCGTGGCCACGAACTCGTGCATCGGACGTCCCGGGTACGCCATCGGGAAGGTTCCCCTTACCAGCTCCGCCAGGTAGTTCGCGTTCAGCACGGCCCGCTCGCCGACCGCCCGGAGGCCCTCTCCCCCGTGGACGAACACGTAGGCATAGGCCCGGACCAGGACCCCAAAGTTCCCGTGGAAGCCGTGCATCCGGCCGATCGAGTGGGGGCGGTTGGCGGAGAGGTGGAACGCGCCGGTCATCTCGTCCCGCTCAACGGAGGGCACCGGCAGGTAGGGCACGAGGTCCTCGGTGACGCCGACCGGTCCCGCGCCGGGGCCTCCCCCTCCGTGGGGCGTGGCGAACGTCTTGTGCGTGTTGATGTGGACGATGTCGAACCCCATGTCGCCGGGACGACACCTGCCGAGGATGGCGTTCAGGTTCGCCCCGTCGTAGTACACGAGACCGCCAACCCCGTGCACCACGCTCGTGATCTTCTCGATCTCCTCCTCGAACAGGCCCAGGGTGTTGGGATTGGTCAGCATGAGGCCGGCCACGTCCTCGTCCGCCAGCTTCTCCAGCGCGGACACGTCCACCAACCCCCGGGAATCCGATGGGATGTGCAGGGCCTCGTACCCCGCCAGGCGGACGCTGGCCGGGTTCGTGCCATGGGAGGAGTCCGGGATGGCGACCCGCATCCGGGGGCTCCCCTGCTTCACGTGGTGGGCCCGCATGATCAGAAGGCCGGTGAGCTCGCCGCACGCGCCGGCAGGGGGCTGGAGCGTCGCGCGGGCCATCCCGGTGATCTCGCAAAGCGCCCGCTCCAGGCGCCACAGCAGCTCGAGCGCTCCCTGCACGGTGTGGTCGGGCTGGTGCGGATGCGCCCGCTGGAACCCGGGCAGGGCGGCCACGGCCTCCGCAATCTTCGGGTTGTACTTCATGGAGCACGACCCGAGCGGGTACACCCCGGCATCGACGCCGTAGTTCATCTGCGCCAGGCGGGTGTAATGGGACACGATATCGCGCTCGGCCACCTCCGGAAGCCCGGGCGGATCGCGCCGGACCAGTTCGTCCGGCAGCTCCGCGGCCGGGACGTCGAGCGCCGGGTGGCTGTACGCCCGCCGGCCGGGGTGGGACAGGTCCTTGATCGTCCCCTGCCCGGTGGGCGGGCCCTGCGTTCGTACCGGGGCGCCGGTCACGCCAGCACCGCCCGCATCGCGCCGGCCAGCGCGTCGATCTGGGCCTTCGTCCTCCGCTCGGTCACCGCTACGAGGAGGCCCCGGCCGTCGGCGTCGGGGAGCGGCACGCCCGCCAGGAACCCCCGCTGGATCAGCGCGTCTCGAACCTCTTCGGCCGGCCCGGGCAATCGAAGCGCGAACTCCTTGAAGAACCGCTCCCCCGGGAAGAGGAGGTCCACCCCGGGGATCTCGGTCAGGCGGCTGGCCGCGTAGTTCGCTTTCGCCGCGCACTGCCGGCCCAGTTCGGCCAGCCCCTCCGGGCCCAGCCACGACAGGTACACCGTCGCCGCGATCGCCATGAGGGTCTGGTTCGTGCAGATGTTGGAGGTGGCCCGCTCCCGGCGGATATGCTGTTCCCGCGCCTGGAGCGTCAGCACGTAGCCGACCTTGCCGTCCACGTCGACCGTCTCCCCCACGATGCGTCCGGGAAGCCGCCGGACATCGTCCAGCCGGGTGGCGATGATCCCGAGGTACGGGCCGCCGAAGCTCAGGTGGTTCCCGAGGACCTGGCCCTCGGCCACCGCGATGTCGGCGCGGAGCTCGCCGGGCGGCGCGAGGACCCCCAGCGAGAGCGGGTCGAACACCTGGATGGCCCGAGCCCCCCCGGCGTGCGCCGCCCCGAACAGCTCGCGAGCGGGCTCCAGGATCCCGAACCGGTTGGGGTGCTGGACCACGAGGCCGGCGACGTCGGGCCCGACCTCGGGACGCCCTCCGCGCCCGTCCTCCGCCGGGAAGACCTCCGGCTCGTACCCCGCTCCCCTGCCGTACGTCCGCAAGGTCTCCACGTACCGGGGATCCACGGCGCTCGAGACCAGAACCCGGTCCCGGCCGGGCGCCGAGCGAGCTAGGTTCACCGCCTCCCCCAGAGCCGTCGCACCGTCGTACAGGGAGGCGTTCGACACCTCTAGGCCGGTCAGCTCGCAGATCATGGACTGGTACTCGAACAGGGCCTGGAGGACCCCCTGCGAGAGCTCCGGCTGGTACGGCGTGTAGGACGTGTAGAACTCGGAGCGGCCCGCCAGTGCCCACACGACGGACGGCACGTAGTGGTCGTAGGCACCCGAGCCCGCGAAGCAGACGAGGTCGTCTGCGCTCCGGTCGAGGGCCGAGAGACGCCGCATGTCGTCCAGGATCTCCATCTCGGAGACGCCGTCGGGCATGTCCAGGGGCCGATCGAGCCGGACCGACGGGGGGATCTGGTCGAACAGCTGGTCCAGGGAGTCGAGCCCGCACCGGGCCAGCATCTCCCGTACGTCGTCGTCCGTGTGCGGAGCGAACCTCATGGCTCGCGCTCAGTCTAGCCCGTCACGTCCTCCAGCCCGTACTTGGTGACCAACGACAGGTAGTCCCGCTGGTAGAAGATCTTGCAGTTGATCCCGGGATGCAGCTCCCGAAGCTTTCGGATCTTCCGGTTCTTCTTCGTCACGAGCTTCTGGTTCAGCGTGGTGATCTCGATGTACAGGTCGTACTGGGGCAGGTAGAAGTCGGGCGTGAACCGCTGGGTAACGTTGCCGTCGCTGTCGCGCTCGAGGTCGAAGGACCGGGGCTCGTACTCCCACTCGATCTGGTAGAAGTCCAGGAGCCGGGCGAACTGCCGCTCGCTGGCATGCGCGAAGCTGACCGTGTCGCTCTTCAGGGCCGAGGTTTCGGCCGCCTCTCCGGCGCTCACTCGCCTCCGGCCCGAGCGATCTCGCGGCCCTTGCGCTTGGCGCCTTTCGCGAGGCTTCCCTCGAGATCGGTCCATACCTTGTCGATGGCGAGCGCGAAGACGCCCTGGCCCCTGGCGAGCAGATCCACCACCGCCTCCGGGGACTCCACCGCATAGATCCGCGAACCGTCGGACACGATGGTCGTGCCGACCTCGGGCGCCTTCAGCGCCCGCAGGGTCCCCACGGCCTTGCGGACCTGCTGGAGGCTGACGCCCGTGTCGAGGAGCTTCTTGATGATCTTGAGCAGCGCCAGATCCTGGAATGAGTAGAGGCGCTGCGTGCCCGACCCCTTGGCGTCCCGAACCGAGGGCCGGACGAGACCCGTCCTTGCCCAGTAGTCGAGCTGTCGGTAGCTGATGCCGACGATCCGGCACACCTCTGGGACGCGATATCCCTGCTCGGCCATCACAACTCCGTAATTACGACGGCGTCGCTTAGGCTATGTCGTGGCGTTCGGCGTGTCAATCACCGAAGATTTCGCAGATTTTTTCCCTGCATGCGCACCTGGGGTTTCGTGGATCGGAGCGTCAAGAACCGGCCGCGCTTGCGCGACACGTCGGCGATCTTCGGGTAATTTCCGCCGCCGTGCGTCACCCGAACACGACGGGAAACCGTCGTGCCCGACGGGCCACGCTGGTCCTCCTGATCCTCGCCACCCTGGTGTTCTGGACCTCCGCCGGTCCGGTCCAGGCCACGCTCCGATCCCCGGTACCGGCACATGATCAACAACAGCCGCGAAAAGCACGACCTGCGGCCGGTCAAGCTGAACCTGCGCCTCTCGAGGGACGCAATGTCCCATACGCGGAGGATGATCCGCCGGGGCAAGCTGTTCGACGTCAGGAACCTGGCGGACCTGCTCGATCCGTACGAGGGTTTCAAGAGGTACGGCGGCAGCATCGTGGGCTGCGGCGACAGCCTGACCGACATGCATCAGAAGCTGATGCACCACGCCTATCACCGCAAGATCATCCTGAGCGGCAAGGTGCGTTTCGTGGGCATCGGGACGATCGCCGTCAGCGGCAGGTCGGGCAGCGGCAGGAACCAAATCTGGGGGACCGCGATCTTCTACGGGTGAGACCCGGAGGGACGGCAGCTTACCCGAAGTCCTCCGGGTTCACGTTCTCGAGGAACTCGCGGAACTTCTCGACCTCATCCTCGTCCTCTCCTGCCGGGATGAGGATGGAGGCCTCGCTCAGGACCTCCTCGCTGGCGTAGATCTTGCAGCTGATCCGTACCGCTAGGGCGATGGCGTCGCTCGGCCGGGATGAGATCTCGTACGAGGTGCCGTTCCGTTGCATATTGATGACGGCGTAGAACGTTCCCTCCCGGAGCTCCGTGATGACGATGTTGTCGACCTGCACCGACATCTCGTCGAGGATGTTCTTCAACAGGTCATGGGTCATGGGGCGGGGCGTGACCACGCCCTGGAGCGCGAGAGCGATGGCCGCCGCTTCGGCCTGGCCGATCCAGATGGGGAGGAAGCGTTCCCCCTCCGCCTCCCGCAGGAGCACGATGGGCTGATTGGTCGGCAACTCGATCCGAACACCCGCGAGACTCATCTCGATCATGGCTCAAGCTGCAATCTAGCCCTCCCCTCCCGGTCCGACAACCTAGGCCTCCGCATCCTCGGGTGGGTCGGAGGGGGGCGGCGGCGGCGCTGCCCGGGCGAGGTAGGGCACGAGCAGATCGGGCTCCGCCGCGAGAGCCGCAACGTCTTGCACCGCAAGGATATCTGGCACGTTTCGGAACCGCTCCTGGAAGTCCAGCCCGTAGCCCACCACGAACACGTCGGGGCAGTCGAACCCGACGTACCGGAGCGGGAGCGGCGTGATGCGGCGCGCCGACTTGTCGAGGAGGGCGCAGACCTCGACCGACGCGGGGTGGCGGGATTCCAACACCGAGATCAGGTACGAGAGGGTGAGGCCCGTGTCGACGACGTCCTCGACGATCAACACGTGGCGCCCGCCGATGTCCTCGTCCAGGTCCTTCACGATCCGGACCCGGCCCAGGGACTCCGTGGCCCCCCCGTACCGGGAGATGGACATGTAGTCGATTGAGACCGGCAGGCGGATCTGCCGGAACAGGTCGGCGAGGAATACCGAGCCGCCCTTCAGGACCGAGATCAGGACGGGCGCGCGCCCCTCATAGTCCCCGGTGATGGTGCGGCCGAGCTCCTCGATCCGCCGGCGGATGTCCTCACGCCCGAACAAGACGCGCACGACGTCCGACACCGGGCGCGATGGTAGCAGAGGGCTCACCCGAGCAGGGCGGACAGGACGCTCGAGACGGCCTCCAGGACGGCCGAACCTGCCCGTCGCCACCACGGGCCTGGCTCCGCCGGCGGCGGGCCCGGCACGTCCGCCACGACCAGGGGAACCCTCCCCATCCTCATGTCGGGCGTGGATACGGTCACGAACCCCACGGTCTCCCCGGCCTCCGGCGGAAACGTCACGCCGGGCCGCACCGTCACCCTGCGTCGAACCACGGCGTCGACGGCGACCAGGGCGGAGAGCGATACCCCGGCGACCACCTGCACCTTCCGGCCGGCGATGGGGACCGTGCCGAAGGGCCGGCCCTCGCGCACCAGCTCTCGAAGCTCGAAGGCGGCGAACCCGTGGTCGAGCAGCGCGGCCGCGTCGGAGAAAGGCTCCCCCGGCTCCCCCAGCACCACCGCCACCAGACGGACTCCCTCGCGCTCGGCCGCAGCGACCAGGCAGAACCCGGCAGGGGTGGTGAAGCCGGTCTTCCCACCGATGGCCCCCGGGTACAACCACAGAAGGACGTTTCGGTTCTGGATCACGCGCGACGGACCGGACGGCGACGGGATCTCGCGGAACCGGGTCGCCACGATCGTCTCGAACAACGGATGCGCGAACGCGGCTCGGGTGATGGTCACGAGGTCTCGCGCGCTGGAGAAACCCGTGTTGTCGAGGCCGTTCGGCGAGGCGAACCGGGTGTTCCGCAGACCCAGGCGGCTGGCATGCTGGTTCATCCCGGCAACGAACGCCTCCACCGTACCCGAGACATGCTCCGCCAGGGCGATCGCGGCGTCGTTCGCCGATTGAAGGATGAGTGCGTACAGGAGGTCCTCCACCGTGATCCGCTCTCCGGCCACCAGGCCGAGCTGCGAGATGCCCGTTCCGGTTCGGCCCGATGCGGCCTCCGGGCTCACGGTGACGACGTTCGCCGGGTCCGTTCGCTCCAGGACCAGGAGGGCCGTCATGATCTTCGTGACGCTTGCGATGGGACGACGTTGGTCAGGATCGCTCTCGTACAGGGCCTGGCCGGTGCCGAGGTCGGCCAGGATGGCGGAGGCCGCCCGGATCTGGGGCGGCTGCCGGGACGGTCCCGGCGTACGGAGCGCGGTGGGGAACGGTGACGGCGACGTCCCGCCGCCGGGGACCGGGACCAGCGTGGGCGGGGGCGGCTCGAGGGATTGAGCGAGCCCGATGGCCGGGAGCGCCACCGGAAGCGCCAGGAGCGCCAGGAGCGCGGCGGCACCCCTGCGCCGGGCCCCGCGTGCCTTCCTCACGGCCGAGCGGCTACGGAGCCGTGAGGTACTGCCGCAGGTTGTTCCGGAGCAGCGCCTGTTTGAGCTTTCGCGACGCCCTGGACAACTCGCCGAGGGAGCCCGCCGCCAGCTTCCGGGCGTCGGGGTTCCGCTGCCGGAGCTGCGGCATGATGATTGACTCGAAGAACGTCGCCTCGCGATCCGCGAAGTGCCGGTACATCGTGAGGTGCCGAGGCTCGACGCCGTACTTGAAGAAGTCCTTGACGATCGACAGCACGATGTAGTCGTCGCCGTTGTAGTATTTGGCGGAGTCGGGCCCGTGCGAGCTGATCAAGCCGAAGGACTCGAGCTCCTTGATCCGCTCCTTGTCCACGCCGGTCGCCGTCGACATCTCCTCGATGGACATCTGAAGGCCGGTGGGAGGCTCAGCCAGGCCGTCGTCAACCTCCGGCTCGGCCGCCGCCCGGTCCCCCGCCATCGTCCCAGGGCCGGCCTCCTGCGTGAGCAGACGGTCCTTGATCACCTTGAGCGGCAGGTACTCGTCGCGCTGCAACCGCAGGATGTGCTTCAGCCGCGCGACGTCCTTGTCGTAGAACTTGCGGTAGCCGGAGGGCGTCCGCTCCGGCTCGATCAGCCCCTCCGACTCGAGGAACCGGATCTTGGAGATCGTGATGTCGGGGAACTCGGTCTTGACCGAAACCAGCAACTCCCCAATGGACTGGTAGTTCCGTGTCGCCATCGCTCACTCCCCTGCCTGGAAGAACGCCAACTTGAACTTCCCGATCTGGATCTCGTCCCCCGTCGCGAGCTTCGTCACCTCGACCCGCTCGCGGTTCACGTACGTTCCGTTCAGGCTGCCCTGATCGTGGATGAAGAACTCGTTCCCTTCCCGGCGGATCTCGGCGTGCTTACGCGACACGGTGATGTCGTCAAGGAAGATGTCGCTGTCGGTTCGCCGGCCCGCCGTGGTCACGTCCTTCTCGATCAAGAAGGTGGACCCCGCGTTCGGGCCGCGCTTCACCATGACGAGGGCCTGGCCGGGCTCCAGCTCCTCGCCCGGGAACGGGAATTCTTCGGCCCGCTCCTCCTCCACCTCGACGGGCGTGATGCCCACGGTGGTCTCGTCCAGGAGCGGCGCGCCGCAGTTGGCGCAGTACCGCGCCCCGTCCTTGTTCGGATGTCCGCAGCGGGTGCAATACAACCTCGGCAACCCCTCCGCCCTAACGTCTGGCTGAAGGTCGAGGTTGAGCCTTGCGGAGCAGCCTCGACCAAAGGTGGACGTTATCGCAGGTGGGTTGAAGGGTCAACCAATGATACAGCGCCAGCGTCGAGCCCTTTCGGGAGTCGAGGTGGGGCCAGACGTGCTGGTCAGTGCGGTCGAGGCCCGGGGGAAACCCTCGAGCACCAAGCGAAGCACCCTCGCTACTCGCCTTCCGTCTCTCGAAGGTGGGCCTGGTATGCGGCGGCATCCATGAGCGAGTCGAGCTCGGACGGATCCGACATCCCGAGCACGACGAGCCACCCCTCACCGTAGGGGGATTCGTTCACGAGCTCGGGCCGTTCGTCGAGGAGGGGGTTGCGCTCCACGATCGTGCCGGTGACGGGGCTGAACACGTCCGAGACGGATTTGGTCGATTCCACCTCGCTGAAGGGCTGCATGGTCGTCACGGCGGTCCCGACCTCTGGGACGTCCACGTACACGACGTCGCCCAGGGCGTCCTGGGCGTAGTCGGTGATGCCGACGCGGATGCGGCCGCCACCTTCGTCGCGCACCCACTCGTGCTCCTTCGTGTAGCGGAGCTCCTGCGGGAAGTCCATATCCCTCCCCCTGTGGTGAAGGTCTCGCCGAGCCAAGGGTGAACCTATCATCCCGCGCAAATCCAATGTGACCTCACGTGGAGGGTGCCGTGAGGGCGCGTCGGAGATCCCCCGCGTACAGGACCGTGGCCACGCAATACTCCACGATGGCAACCACATACGCGATCCACCCCAGGGCCAGGGCAGCGGCGGCAAACGCGTAGCCCAAGGCTCCCCAGGCGATCAGCACGATCGCGGTCATCAACCCGAAGGTCGCAAGCTTGCCGATAAGGCGCACGTCGATCCGGACCCTCCGGGTCAGCAGGAGCACCAGGCCGGCCAAGAGGACGAGCCCGTCGCGGACTAGGATCAGCAGCGCCGCCCACAGCGGGAACGCGCCCCGGACCACGAGGGCGACCAGGGCGGCCGCCATGGCCAAGCGGTCCGCGGTCGGGTCGAGGACCATGCCGAGCTCCGACACCCGCCCCGTCCGGCGAGCCACGTACCCGTCCACCCAGTCCGTGGAGATCACCACGACGAACAGGACGAGGCCGGCGAACGTGGTGTCCCGGTCCACGATCAGCCACACGAACGCCGGGATCAACAGGACGCGAGCGAGTGACAGCGCGTTCGGGATGGTGGCGACGGCAGACGATGGAGCTTCGCTCGGCGCGGTGGTCATCGTTCCGCGGAACCTACCATCCTGCGGTCCCACCGCGTGACCCCGCTCTCCCCTGCAGGGTCACCTCGGCTGAGGGCTGAACTCGAACCGATGGTCGTTGAACCTAGGCTTCGGGTCGAGACTGATCTAAACTCTCGAGTGGCCGGTCCGGAGCCTCCATGAGCACGGAAACCTCCGGTTCCGGTCCGAGGTGGCCCGGGTCTTCCCCCCGGGCCACCTTCCTGCCCCAGGCGAAAGCCCCGTAGCGGACGAGGGTTGTCCTGGACGGTTGGGGACCCGGGCACCGCTCGTCGGGCCGGCCGGATTTGAACCGGCGACCTTCTGACCCCCAGTCAGACGCGCTAACCAAGCTGCGCCACGGCCCGGCGATGCCGATTGTACCGGCCCCTCATCCCGGCCGGTGGAGCCGCCTCGCCCTCGGCCTAGGGCCGGCCGCTCTTGAACCGCTTGGCTCGGAACCGGAGCCTGATCGGGACGCCCTCGAAACCGAACGCTCGCCTCAGGCGGTGCTCCAGGAACCGCTGATACGAACCGTCCGGCGATGCCCCCCCGAACAGGACGAACGTCGGGGGGCTGGCCGAGACCTGCGTGCCGTACCGGTACCGGGCCCCGCCCGGAACGGCCCGCTCCCCCTGGGCCTCCTGAAGGACCCGGTTCACCTCGGAGGTGGGAACCCGCTTCGCCCACCGTTCGTGGAGCGCCAACAGGCCCTGGGGCAGCCGTCCCACCCCCGCGCCGGTCAACGCCGAGGTCCTGGACACCGCGGACTGCGCGAAGATCTCGACGGCCTCCCTCAGCTGCTTGTACGTCCGGTCCTTCTCGGAGACGAGGTCCCACTTGTTCGCCACCACCGCGAGGGCCCGGCCCGCGTCCACGACCCGGGCGGCGATCCGGCGGTCCTCCGCCGTGAACCCCTCGCTCGCATCGAGCACGAGGACGGCCACGTGGGCCCGCTCGATGGCCCGGACCGCCCGGAGGAAGCTGTAATACTCGAGCCCCTCGGCCCTTGATGGCCGCCTCAGCCCCGCCGTATCCACGAACCGCACGGTGCCGGACGGCCAGGCCGCCACGGCGTCCACAGCGTCCCTGGTCGTCCCGGCCTCCTCGAACACCACGGAGCGCTCCTCGCCGACCAGTCGGTTGAACAGGGAGGACTTGCCCACGTTGGGGCGGCCCACGATGGCGAACCGCGGCTCGGGTCCCTCCTCCTCGTCCGGGGGGCCCTGAGGGAGGAGGTCCGCGACCCGGTCGAGCAGGTCGCCGGCGCCCCGCCCGTGGAGCGCGGAGACCGACAGTGGCTCGCCCAGGCCCAGCGCCAAGAACGCCGTGGCATCGGCCTCCTCTCGCTCGGAGTCGACCTTGTTCACCACGACGAGCACGGGGACCTCGGCCCGCCGGAGGCGCCGAGCCAGGGCGGCGTCCTCTTCCACCGGGCCGGTTTGCGCGTCGACGACCAGCAGGACCAGATCGGCTCCGTCCGCGGCGTGCTCCGCCTGTCGGGCCGCCATGGCCTCGATGCCCGTGGCCTTGTTCGCGTAGCCCCCCGTGTCCACCAGGCGGAACCGTCGACCGCGCCAGGCGGCCTCCACCTCGACCCGGTCCCGGGTGACCCCCGGGGTCTCGTGCGCGATGGCCTGGCGGCTCCCGAGCAGCCGGTTCACCAGGGTGGACTTGCCCACGTTCTGGCGGCCCAACACGGCCACGGTCGGGAGGCGCAACGAGCTCACGATCCGGCCCCCAGCCGCTCGCGCACGATGGCCAGGGCCTCTCGGAACACCTGATCGGGTTCCTTGCCCGTGGTGTCGACGGGGACGGCATCCGGCGCCGGCACGAACGGGTTGACCCGCTCGTCCTGGGCGTCTCGGACCGCCAGGGCATCGGCCACCTCGGGATCGTCGGTTCGGCCGACCCCGTCCTCGCGCTCCCGGACACGCCGAGCCGCCCGCTCCTTCCGTGTGGCCACCAGGAAGATCTTCACCGTCGCATCGGGGAACACCACCGCCCCGATGTCTCGGCCCTCCATCACGGCCCCCCCTTCACCCAACCGTCGCTGCTCGTGCCGGAGGAGCGATCGGACTTCCGGGTGGCTGGAGACCTTCGAGACGTGGACCTCCACCTCAGGCGACACCAGGTCGGGTGCTGGCGGCCCACCCTCGATGACCAGGGAACACGGAGTGAACCTCGAGCTGAGGTCGAACCTGATGTGACGACCCAGGGCAGCCAGGGCGGCGCCGTCGTCGAGGTCGAGGCCTTCCTGCAGGGCCCGGAGGGTCAGGGCTCGGTACATGAGCCCTGTGTTCACGTAGGGCAGGTCCAGGGCCTTTGCCAGCCCTCGGGCAAGGGTGCTCTTGCCCGAGCCGGCCGGGCCATCGATGGCGACCACCGGAGCGGCCATGGGCTACGCCCCGACCCTCGCCCCCAGGGCCCGGAGCGCCCCCACGAACCCGGGGAACGAGACCGCCGCCGCCTCCATGCCCTCGATGTCGCACCCGGAGCGGGCCCCCAGGGCGGCCACCGCCGCTCCCATGGCCATCCGATGGTCGCCCCGGGCGTCCGCCCTGCCCCCAGCTAGGCCTCCGCCCGCCACCACTAGGTCGTCGCCCGCCACCTCGGCGTGCCCGCCCAACCCCCTGATCAGATCCGCCAGCCCGGTGAGGCGGTCGCTCTCCTTCTCCCTGAGCTCCTCCGCACCCGCGAACCGCGTCTCCCCCACCCCGTGGGCGGCGAGCGCCGCAAGGACCGGCACCTCGTCGATAACGAGCGGGAGCTCCCGGGCCTCGATCCGCGTGCCGATCAATCCCTCACCCGCCGACACGAACAGCTCGCCCAGGGGTTCCCCCAGCGCCTCGCCGGTCTGGCGCCGATCAACCCGCACGCCCATCCGCCCCATGACCGTCAGGAAGTGCGTTCGCGTGGGGTTGAGCCCCACGTCATGCACCTCGAGCTCGCCTCCGGTCAGGGCGGCCGCCCCCACCAGGAACGCTGCCGAGGAGACATCCCCCGGCACGGCACCCTCGAACCCGTCGTGCTGGAAGGCTGCGACATGGATCGTCCCATCCTTCGAGCGAACCGGCGCGCCGAGACGGTCCAGCGCCCGCTCCGTGTGGTCCCGCGTGGGAACCGGCTCGACCACTGTGGTCTGGCCGGCGGCGGCCAGCCCGGCGAGCAGGACCGCGCCCTTCACCTGGGCGCTCGGCGCGAGGAGCTGGTGGTGGATGCCGTGGAGGGCACTCCCCTCGATCTCCACCGGGGGATGGCCGTCGGTGGTCCCGACCGTGGCACCCATCTCCCGCAGAGGCGCCGCCACGCGCTCCATCGGCCTCCTCCGCAGGCTGTCGTCGCCCGTCAGGAGGGTGGCGAAGGGTGCGGAGGCCAGCACGCCCGCCAGCAGGCGGATCGTCGTGCCTGAGTTCCCGCAATCGAGGGGGCGGATCGGCTTCCGGAGCGCATCCCGACCCTCACCCTCGACCGTAACCTCGTGTTCACGGCGCTCATCCCCGGTTCCATCCCACGTGAAACCGTCGGCCTGATCGGAGCGCGGGGTCTCTGAAGCCCAAGCATCGAGCGAAGGTCGAGCTTTAGAGCCGCAAACCTGGGCCAAGCAGGAGGCGGTGGAGCGGACGTCGAGCGAACCGGGGAGGCCGGCCATCCGGGAGGTACCCTGTGCGGTGGCGGCCAGGATCAACCACCGGTGGGCGATGGACTTGTCCCCAGGGACGGCGATCCGGCCCTCCACCCTGCCTCCCCGCTCGACCCGGACCCGCACCGCCCCCACCTACGCCAGCCGGAGCGGCTCGAACCCGCCCCCCTGGAGGGCCAGCGCCGCCTCCTCGGCGGCGGTGGCCGACACGGTGAGGTGGACCGTCCCCCGGCCGCCCTCCGGGTGGTGCACGATCTGGAGGTCCTCGATGTTCACCCCGCCCCGTCCGAGCGTCGCCGTGAGGTCGGCCAGTACCCCGGGCCGGTCCGGCACCGGGACCTGGAGCACGGCCACCCCCGCCTTCACCTGCGGCTTGGCGGCGAGGGACAGCCGGGCCTCCTTGGCCAGGGCGAACGCGCGCTCCACGTCCTCCCCCCGGCCATCGAGGGCCATGTCGCGCAGGCCGGAGAGCCGCTCGATGTACAGGTCGATGGCCTCCCTCACCGCGTCCTTGTTGGCCAGGAGGATGTCGCTCCACAGGTGCGGGTTGGACGCCGCCAGTCGTGTGAGGTCCCTGAACCCCCCAGCGGCCAGGAGCAGGATCTCTGGCTCGCCCGCCTCCTCTTGGGCCGCCAGCCCCATTAGGGCGGTGGAGGCCACCTGCGGGAGATGGCTGACCATCGCCACGAGCCGGTCGTGGCGCCGCGCGTCCATCCGAACCGGCCGCCCGCCCACCCGAGCCACCCAGGCCTCCACCCGCGCCGCCGCCCCATCGTCCGTGGCCGGCGAGGGGGTCAGGACCCAGATGATCCCGTCCAAGAGGGCGGCCGACGCGGTCTCGGGCCCCGAGCGCTCCGAGCCTCCCAGGGGGTGGCCTCCCACGAATCGGGGAAGAGCCTCAGCCTTCACCGCACCCTCGACCTCGACCAGCACCTCATACTTCACGCTTCCGACATCCGTCACAACCGCCTGGGGCGCGACTTGGAGTGCCTCCACCGCCAGCGGGGCGATGGTGGGTATGGGGGTGCACAGGAACGCCAGGGTGGCCCCCTCCAGGCACGCCGGCAGGCTCGGCTCCGGGCGGAACCCTGACCGGTCGGCCGCCAAGGCCAGGACGCCGGCGTCGGTATCGAAGCCGCGGACCTCGTCGCCGCCCCGGAGGCCGGCCATGGCGATGGAGGTTCCCATGAGCCCCGTCCCCACGACGGCGACCCGTTCAGCCGAGGTCATCGCGGAGAGACTCCGCCCCGTCGAGGTACGCGTGGACGACCTCGGCCTGGGGCCGGTCGGAATAGAAGTGCATCAGCAGGCGAACTACCAGCGGCATCGATCCCTCCACCGGGATCTCCCGGGCGCACAGGAGGGGAACCCGGCCGAGCCCCAGCCGGCGGGCGGCCTCGGCCGGGAACGCGGAGCGGAGGTCCTCGGTGGCGGTGAAGAAGACGCTCACGATGTCCTCGCCCCCCACCGCGTTCCGTTCGAGGACCGCGGTCAGCAGCCGCTCCGTGGCGTACAGCACAGACTCAGCGGTGTCCGCCGCCACACAGATGGCCCCCCGGGCCGCACGGACCTTGGGCTCCCCCATCGCTTCGACGCGCGCTGGCGCGCCCTCAGGCTACAGGGACGATGGCCGGGCTACCGGCACGGTGCGTCTCACAGGCTGGCGACGCGGTACAGCGCCCCGACCTCCCGAGCGGAGAGGTCGCGGGCCTCGCCGGGCCGAAGCCTTCCCAGGCGAACCGGGCCCACCCGGACCCGGATCAACCGTCGCACCGGAAGGCCCACCGCGGCCAGCAACCGACGGACCTCGCGCTTGCGCCCCTCCGCCATGACCAGGCGCACGGCGCCGCGTGCCCCGGTCCGGCCCACCGCGCGGGCCGCCACGGCCGTGGCGACGCCGTCTTCCAGCTCGACCCCCCGCCGAAGCCGGGCGACCTGTCGTTTGGTTGGCGCCGACTCCACCTCCGCCAGATACTCCTTCTCCACGCCGTATCGGGGATGCATCAGCCGGTTCGCCAGCGCCCCGTCGTTCGTCAGGATCAAGAGCCCCTCGGTGTCTCGGTCCAGGCGGCCCACCGGGAACACCCGGACGTCCGTCGGAAGGTACGCCGTGAGGCCCGTGCGCGCGTGCGGATCGCGCATCGTCGTGGTCACGCCGGATGGCTTGTGGAACGCGAGGTAGCGAAGTCCGGGGTCGACGCTCACCCGGTGGCCGTCCACCGCCACCACGTCGCGGGACGCATCGACCCGGTCCCCCAGCACCGCCACCCGGCTGTTCACGGTGACGCGGCCTTCGCGGATGACGTCCTCGCAGGCCCGCCTGGATCCCACCCCCGCCCGGGCGAGCGCTCGCTGGAGCCGCTCCTCGGGCATCGACGGAGCGCTACTCGCCGGCCGCCTCGGCCTCGGCGCCCTCCTCGGCGGCCCGGACCAGGAGCGGCGCGAGGGGTGGCAAGCCGGAGAGCGACGGCAGGCCCAGGCGCTCCAGGAACTCGGGGGTCGTCCCGTAGAGCACGGGGCGGCCCGGACCCTCCTCCCGTCCGACCTCTGCCACCAAGCCCCGGTCGATCAGGGCCCGGAGCACGCCGTCGGAGTTCACCCCCCGGATCCCGGCGATCTGGTGCCGGGTCACCGGCTGCTTGTACGCCACGATGGCGAGGGTCTCCAGAGACGCCTTGGTGAGCCGGGCGTGCCGCGAGGACAGCACGTACTGCTCCACGGACGAGGCGGCCTCGGGGTGCGTGGTCAGGCGCCACCCACCGGCCACGTTCCGCAGCACGATGCCGGCCTGGCGTTCCTCGTAGGTGCGGGCCAACTCGTCGCACAACTCGTCCACGTCCCGACGCTCGATCTCCAGCGCCTGGGCCAGGACCGAGGAGGACACCGGTTCGTCCGAGATGAACAGGAGCGCCTCCAGGGCCCGGCGTGCGTGGGTCAGGTCGCTCACGTCGTGACCTCGCCTCGCCACTCCACGTCGATCTCGCCGAACGTCTCGGCCTGTGCCAACTCGACCTTCCCGTCGCGGTACAGCTCGAGGAGGGCGAGGAACCGGACGACGACGTGAATCCGTTCCTCGCAATCCGCCACCAGCTCCCGGAACCGAGCCCTCCCCACCTGACCCAGGGCCGACGCCACGGCCGTCACCGCTTCCTCCATCGAGTAGCGGATCGGCGTCACGTGATACAGGTCGAGCATTGGCGGCGGACGGAGTAGCACGGCCGCGATGCCGGCCAGGTCGCCGGCGGAGACCCTTTCCATCACGTCGGGGTACAGGTGCTGGAATTCCGGCGGCGGGCCCGCGTCGCGGGGGTGGTGGAGCGACTCCTCCTCCATCCGTCGGGCCAGATCCGCCGCCACCTGCCGGATGGCGGCGAGCTCCAGGCTCCTCGCGTACGCGAGGTCCGGCGACATGCCCAGCAGGTCCTCCTCGTCCAGAACCTCGTGGCGCGGCATCAGCCGGCCCACCTTCAGCTCCAAGAGGAGCGCGCACACCGCAAGGAACCACGTGGCCTCCTCCAGGATCCAACGGTCCGCGTCCTTCGAGTAGGACAGGTACAGGTCGGTGACCCTCGCCACCGGGACGTCGCATACATCGATCTTCTGGTCCAGGATGAGATCGGCCAGCAGGCGGAATGGTCCCGCGAATACCGGCAGCTCGACGGCGAACTTCCCGGCGGGTTCGGCGCGGTCCTCGCTCATGCCAGGTTCATGGCGTGCCGGACGGCCTTCATCGTCTCCTCCACAACGGGTTGCACCTTCGCCGCGCCCTCGGCCAGGACCTCGTCCACGATCCCCGGGGTCGCGTCCAGGTTCGCCCGCCGCTCCCGAAACGGCTCGTAGTACTCGATGATCCGGTCGGCAAGGTTCATTTTGTTCTCGACGCATCCAAGCGCACCGGATCGGCAGTTCTCGTCGATCCACCTCACGCGGTCGGGGGCGGAGAACAGCTTGTGCAGGGCGAAGATGGGGCAGATCTCCGGACGTCCGGGGTCGCCAAGCCGGATCTTCTGTGGGTCGGTGATGAACGTCCGGACCTTCTCCCGGATCTCGTCCGGCTCGTCGCGAACCCCGACGTAGTTGTCGAGCGACTTCGACATCTTCCGGCCGTCGGCGCCCGGGATGAGCGGCGCCTCAGAGAGCAGCGGCTGTGGCTCCACCAGCACCGGGCTGTACAGGCGGTTGAACCGGCGGACGATCTCGCGGGAGATCTCGAGGTGCGCCACCTGGTCCTCCCCCACCGGCACCAGCTCGCCCTTCACGATCGTGATGTCAACGGTCTGAAGGACCGGGTACCCGAGCAGACCGAAGTTCGCGATGTCGCGCTCGGCCATGTCGCGGAGGCGCTCCTTGTAGGTCGGCACCCGCTCCAGCCACCCGAGCGGCGTGATCATCCCGAGGAGCAGCGCGAGCTCGGCGACCTCCGGGACGTCGGATTGTCGGTAGACCGTGGCCTTGGACGGATCGATCCCTGCGGCCAGCCAGTCCAGAACGAGGCCTCGGACCAGCTCCGGAAGCACGTCGGTCCGGTCGTAGTCCGTGGTGAGCATGTGCCAGTCGGCGATGAAGAAGAACGCGTCGTGCTCCTCCTGAAGCCGGAGCATGTTCAAGATGTTGCCGAACCAGTGCCCGACGTGGAGAGGCCCGGTCGGCCGGTAGCCCGTCAGCACCCTGGCCTTGTGCTGGGCATCCGCGGGCGTCGAGGAGGGAGCCTGCTTCCCGATGCCCGCGATGATAGCGCGGCTGCTTGGGGGTACCCGGGAGCGGCTAGCAGATGTCGCTGCCGGTCAAGATGGTGCACACCGCGCCCGCCAGCGCGCGCACGATCGAGAGGAGCGGTCCGGCCAGCAGGAAGAAGATCACCAGGATGAACAGGGGAAGGTACTGGTCGAGGTTCACGTAGACCTCGCGAGGCCGGGGGGGGAGGACCCGGGCGAGCAGCTTCGCGCCGTCGAGGCCCGGCACCGGCATCAGCTGGAAGACGAACATGTAGACGTTCACGACGAGCCACGCGTAGACGAAGAGCCCGATCTCCCCGGTCGGGCCGAGCCGGAGCAAGACGCCCGCGACCGCGGCGATGGCAAGGTTCGCTCCGAGCCCGGCCAGGACCACGATCAGCGAGTCTCGCTCCGGGTTCCGGAGGTACGTGGGGTCAAGGGGCACGGGCTTCGCGTAGGCGAAGATCGGGAGGAGCCCTCGGCCCGACGCCACCAGAATCAGGATCAGCGCCGGGAGGACGATCGAGCCGAACGGATCGATCAGGCGCCGGGGGTTCAGGGTGAGCCTCCCCCACCGCCGGGGCGATGGGTCGCCCAGCCGGTCGGCCGCGACAGCGTGCCCGAACTCATGGAGGACCAGGCTCGGGACGAGCGCCACCAGGAGGTAGAGCGCGAACTTCAGGTCCTCCAACGCACCTCCCGCCTCAGTGGCCGTACCAGCCCTGCACGAGCGGGGGGGCCTCGACCGGACCCTCGGAGAGCGTGAGCGCGGCCAGCACCCGGGCCGCGCACGTGGCCGCCGCCTCGTCGTCCCGAGCGTGCACGGTGCCGATCTCCTCCTCCTTCTCCAGCCGGTCCCCCACCTTGGGCCGGAACACGATACCGACGGCCGGATCGATGGGATCGCCCTTCCTCTTCCGCCCCGCACCCAGTTCGCCGCTGGCCCGCCCGAGGGCCTCGGCGTCGACGGCCGCCAGGAACGCGCCCTGCTCCGCCAGGAGGGCCTGCCGAACCGGCGCCCCGGGGAGCACCGCCCACGGGTCGTCCACGACCTTCGGGTCACCGCCCTGCGCTTCTACCATCCGCCGGAAGGCCTCAAGCGCCCGGCCGGAGTCGAGGGCCGCGGCCGCCGCGCCCCGCCCCTCGCCCATGCCCACGTCGGTCAGCCGCGACAGCGCCTCCCCGGCGAACATCACGGCGAGGTCGCGGAGCCGGCCCCGGTACTCGCCCGACAGCAACGAGACCGCCTCGGCGACGTCCAGCGCGTTGCCGATGGCTTCCCCGAGCGGCTGGGACATGTCGGTCACCGCCGCGCGGCAGGCCCGCCCCCAGTCCGCGGCCAGGGCCGTGCACGTCCGGGCGAGCTGCTCCGCGTCGGCCACCGTCTTCATGAACGCGCCGCTCCCCGCCTTCACGTCGAGGAGGACGAGATCGCTCCCCACCGCGAGCTTCTTCGACATCACGCTGGCCGCGATGAGCGGCACGGAGGGCACGGTCGCCGTCGCGTCGCGAAGCGCGTACAGGGCCCCGTCGGCAGGGACGATGTCCTCGGTCTGCGCCGCCACCGCGCACCCGACCTCATCGACCTGCCGCTCGAACGCCTCGGGCGACAGGTCGGTGCGGAGGCCCGGGATCGACTCCAGCTTGTCCAGGGTCCCGCCGGTGTGGCCGAGGCCCCGGCCCGACAGCTTGGCCACGGCCAGGCCCACCGAGGCAGCCAGGGGCGCGAACGCCAGGGTCACGCCGTCGGCCACGCCCCCGGTCGAGTGCTTGTCCACCGTGGGGCGGGAGATGCCGGAAAGGGGAAGGGTTCGACCCGAGTCCACCATCGCTCGGGTGAGCGCCAGGGTCTCCTCCGGCTCGAGGCCACGGATGCACACCGCCATCAGGAACGCCGCGGCCACGTAGTCCGGGATCTCGCCCCGGGCGTAGCCCTGGACGAACGCCGCGAGATCCTCCGGGGGGACGGCTTTCCCGTCGCGCTTGTGGGCGACGACGTCCCGGGGATCGCGAAGGCTCACGTCCGGCTCACCCCCTGGGTACCTGGACGGCCAGGCTACCCTCCACCTCAGATCGACCCATGACCGCGGGCTCGGCCTGCCTGCCGATCGTACCCTCAACCTTCGAGTGAAGTTGCCGTCCGGCCCAGGTGGTCAAACCCCAGCTCCTTTCCGAAGCTCTCCCCCGCCAGGCCCTCGGTCTGCACGTCCAGCAGGTCGGCCACCGTCGCCCCCAGGTCGGCGAAGGTCGGCCGGGCGCCCAGGTCCAGGGGCCCATCCGGCACCCCGGTGGCGAGGAGCGGCGTGCGCTCCCGAGAGTGGTCGGTGGAGGGCGTCGTGGGGTCGCACCCGTGGTCGCCAGTGAGGAACATCACGCCCCCGTCCAGGGCCCGCACCAGGTCCGGGATCCGGCGGTCCAGGGCAACCACACAAGCCGCGTATCCGGAGGGGTCGTTGCGATGCCCGTACTTGCTGTCGAAGTCCACGAGGTTCGTGAACACCAGCGCCGGCGCAGGGCGCCGCAGGTACTCCAGGGTGACGTCGACACCGTGGTCGTTCGAGTCGGAGTACCGGGCCTCGGACATCCCCTGCCCGGCGAAGATGTCCTGGATCTTCCCCACCCCGTACACACCCACCCCGGCCTCGCGGCAGAAGTCGAGGACGGTCCGCTGGGGGGGCGGGACGGAGAAGTCGCGCCGCTCGGGCATCCGAACGAAGTTCCTCGGGGTCCCGGTGAAGGGCCGCGCGATCACCCGCCCCACCGCGTGCTCGCCGGTCAGGATCCTCCGCGCGACGCGGCACCATTGATACAGCATGGGCAACGGCACGACCTCCTCGTGGCAGGCGATCTGGAACACGGAGTCGCCGCTTGTGTAGACGATGGGACGACCGGAGCGCATGTGCTCCTCCCCGAGCTCCGCGATGATCTCGGTCCCGGACGCGGGTACGTTGCCGAGCACCTTTCGGCCGATCTGCGCTTGGAAATGCTCGATGACCTCCGGTGGGAATCCCTTCGGGTACAGCGGGAACGGCCGGTCCAATACGATGCCGCACATCTCCCAGTGGCCCGTGGTGGTGTCCTTTCCGGCGGACCGTTCGATCAAGGTGCCGTGGGCCGTCCCCGGCTCCGCCCGGGCGGCCACGCCTTGGATGTCGGTGAGAAGGCCGAGCCCCAGCCTCTCGAGGTTCGGGGCGTGGATGCCGCCCACCGCCCGCGAGCAGTTGCCTAGCGTGTCGGATCCCTCATCGCCGTACGCGGCCGCGTCCGGCGCGCCCCCCACGCCGAAGGAATCGCACACGAGGACGAGGATCCGGGGGGCCCGGGCGGGGCTCACCGCCCGATCACCGGCCCTCGCCCTTCAGCTTGCAGTCGATACACAGGATGGCCCACGGGAGGGCCTCCAGGCGTTCGAGGGCGATGGGCTGCCCGCACCGCTCGCAGCTCCCGTACGTCCGAAGCTCCATCTTCGTCAGGGCTCGGTCGACCCACCGGAGGTTGGAACGGAGTGCCTTCATGACCGAGAGCAGTCGGGCCCGTTCCGCCGTGCTGTGCGCGCTGTCGGCGAACCCCCGCTCCACGTCGAACTCGGCGTCGTCCGAGTCGGGGTTCCCGCCGAGCTCCACGATCTCCTTGCGGAGGTTGTCGCGCTGGTCCCTCAACGCGCCTCGGAGCTCATCCATCTTGGCTTGGCCGATCACGACCTCTCCCTCCTCCCCCCGGCCGCGGCGCGGCGGGCCCGCGGATGTGCCGTGAAGTACACCTCGCGAAGGTGCTCCTTCGTAACCAGCGTATAGATCTGGGTCGTAGCGACGCTGGCGTGACCCAGGAGCTCCTGGACCACGCGGACGTCGGCGCCCCCCTCCAGCAGGTGCGTGGCGAACGAGTGCCGAAGGGTGTGCGGCGTGATCCGCTTCCGGATGCCCGCTCGCCGAACGTGCTCCGCCAGGATCTTCCAGCACGCCTGGCGCGTGAGCCGCGCTCCCCGGCGGCCCAGGAACAGCGCGCCGCGGGATCGCGGCGTCGCCAGAGCAGGCCTCTCTCGCGTGAGATAAGCCGCGATGGCTTCGCGCGCGTAGCGCCCCAGCGGCACGTCGCGCTCCTTGCCCCCCTTGCCCAGCACCCGGACGCTGCCGCCCTCGAGGTCGATATCGTCCACGTCCAGCCCCGTCAGCTCGGACACCCGGAGCCCCGCCCCGTACAGGGTCTCGAGGAGGGCTCGGTCCCGAAGGCCGGCGGGCTTGCCCTCGGCAGGAGCGGCCAGGAGCCGTTGGACGTCCTCGACCGACAGCGGTCGGGGCAGGGCCCGGGGGAGCTTCGGTCGAATCACCCCCACCGTGGGGTCCCGGTCGGCCTCTCCCTCCCGCATCAGGAACCGGTGGAACGAGCGCACCGACGACAGCGCACGGACCACGGAGGTGGCACGGTACGGCTTCCCGTCGTCGTGGGTCGAGGCCGAGCGCGCGGCGAGGAAGGCCGCCACCGCCCCCTCGTCCACCGCTCTTGCGTCGCGGATGCCCCGCGACTCCAGGAAGTCCTCGTACCCGGCGAGGTCCCTGCGGTACGCGGAGATCGTGTTGCCCGAGACTCCGCGCTCGACGGAGAGGTGGTCGAGGAACCGCTGGATCTGGGACGCGACGACTCGAGCCATGTGCGGCCTCCCCTCCCCGCCGGTGTCAGGACATGCCGTCGATCAGCGTGTCGAGGGCTACCGCGGGCAGGCCGTGGGCCTCGGCCACGCCGAGGTTCGTGACCAGGCCGGCGTAGACGTTCACACCGTGGGCCAGCGCCGGGTCGCGCCGCACCGCCTCCTCCAGGCCGAGGCCGGCGATGGCCAGCGCGTGGGGAAGCGTGGCGTTTCCGAGAGCATAGGTCGACGTGTTCGGGACGGCTCCCGGCATGTTTCCCACGCAATAATGGACGACTCCGTGCTCAACATAGGTGGGGTCCGAGTGGGTGGTCATGCGGGACGTCTCGATGCAGCCGCCCTGGTCGATCGAGATGTCGATGATGACGGACCCGGGCCGCATCGACGCCACCATCCCTTCGGTCACGAGGAGAGGGGCTCGCGCCCCTGGTACGAGGACTGTCCCGATCACCACGTCCACCTCCTGCACCCGCTGCTCAAGCGTGAGCCGGTCCGACATCAGCGTCACGATCCGCCCCTTGTGGATCTGGTCGATGAAGCGGAGCCGGTCCAGATTCCTGTCGATCACGAGGACCTCAGCCTCCATGCCGGCCGCGATCCCGGCCGCGTTCGATCCGGCCATCCCGGCGCCCAGGACCAGGACCTTGGCCGGCCGCACACCCGACACGCCGCTCATGAGGATCCCCCGGCCCCCGTGCTCCTTCTCGAGGAGGGACGCTCCGACGTGGGGAGCCATCCGCCCGGCGATCTCGCTCATCGGGGCGAGGAGCGGAAGCCTGCCATCGGCCAGTTGCACGGTCTCGTAGGCGACCGCCGCGACCTTGCGCCGCATCAGGGCCTCGGTGAGCTCCCGGCCGGCCGCCAGGTGGAGGTACGTGAAGAGGACCTGCTCCTCTCGGAGGAGGTCGTACTCCGTCGGCTGGGGCTCCTTGACCTTGAGGATCATGTCGGCCTCGCGCCAGATGTCCTCTGCGGCGGCCACGAACTGGGCGCCCGCCCGCTTGTAACGCTCCTCGGGAAGGCTGGACCCCGCGGCGGCTCCCTCCTCGATGAGCACCGTGTGCCCGGCATCCACCATCTCTCGGGCGCCCTCCGGCGTGAGCGCCACGCGGAACTCGTTGTCCTTGACCTCACGCGGGATCCCGACGATCACGCTCTTGCTCCCTCCGGGCGGGGATGCGCCCAAGCCTACCCGACCGAAACCCGCGACACGGCGAAGCGCCGGGCTCAGGTGCCGGGGGGCCGGGCCGCGGCCAGGAGCAGCGCCACTGCGGTCTTCGCGTCGCGGACCCGCCCGGCACGAGCGGCCCCGACCATCTCCTCGAAGGGCTTGCGCAGCAACTCGATCCCGGTCTCCGGGGTCCCGACCGGCTCGGCCTCGGTCCGGGCCAGGAACAGGTGGATGTACTCGTCGGTGAACCCGGCCGACGTGTAGATGCCGCCCACGAACTCGAGCGACGTGTGCCGGTAGCCGGTCTCCTCGAACAGCTCCCGCGCCGCGCAGGTGAGGGCGTCCTCGCCGTGCACGTCGAGGAGGCCCGCCGGAATCTCGACGAGGACTTGGCCAAGCGCCGGACGGAACTGCCGGACCAGCACCACGTCGCCATGGGGGGTCACGGGGAGCACCCGCCGCGGCCCCGGGGTGTCGCACCACCTCGTAGTCGTGTCCGTCCCACGACTCCACCTCGACGCGGATCAGGCGGCCCCGGAAGGCCTGGTGCACCGACCCGGGCTCCACGGGCCCCGAGGTCAGCCCGTCACGACGGCCGGGCGCTCCGCCGCGGCCCCCCGGCGGACGTGGGCTGCCCCCACGAACTCCCGGAACAGCGGGTGGGGCCGGGTGGGCCGGGAGCGCAGCTCCGGATGGAACTGCCCGGCCATGAAGAACGGATGGCCGGGGAGCTCGATGATCTCCACAAGCCGGCCGTCGGGCGACAGGCCCGAGAACACCAGCCCGGCCCGGGTGAGGATCTCGTGGTAGGCCGGGTTCACCTCGTACCGGTGCCGGTGCCGCTCGTACACCACGTGCTCCCGGTAGGCCACCGCGGCACGGGTCCCCGGGACCACGTGGCACGGCTGCGCCCCCAGGCGCATGGACCCGCCGAGGTCGGTCACGTTCTTCTGTTCGGGCAGCAGGTCGATCACCGGATGCGTCGTGCCCGGGTCGAACTCCGAGGAGTTGGCTCCCTCGAGACCGCAGACGTTCCGAGCGTACTCGACGACCGCGCACTGGAGTCCCAGACACAGGCCGAGGTACGGCACGCCGTTCTCGCGCGCATACCGGATGGCCTCGAGCTTGCCCTCGATGCCCCGCCACCCGAACCCACCGGGGACCACGATCCCGTCGATGCCCGCAAGGGCCACGGCCGGGTCGGTTTCTGCGAGCTCGTCCGAGGACACCCAG